>Ga0137308_100723_pt1 | contig 46061 bp, 40 predicted proteins | sample Inofrocosms_June_FD_97181 | JGI IMG/M metagenome (GOLD analysis project Ga0137308, IMG submission 97181) | Mouse cecal microbial communities from Vienna, Austria - N-Acetylneuraminic and N-Acetylglucosamine D2O microcosms_June | ecosystem: Host-associated > Mammals > Digestive system > Large...
CTCGTCAGATAATTCCACTTTCAGCTCCTTATATTCATTCGCCCATGACGCATTTTTTTCGTCAAACGCCATAGACAGACCGCCCCAACCGACATACTTCGCAAGGGTTTCCTGTTCTTCGGGTGTGGCAAGTCGGTTCTCTATCTGAAGGTCGTGGAGAAGTCGGATTGCTGCCATGTTATTACGGAATTTCTCTTTTGCACCGCCAACGCCTAACGCATCATCCGTAATATGGTAATTATGGCGGTTGGCAGAAACAGACGGCTTTTCCGTAGTCGGTTTTGCAGGGACTTCCGCTTTTTCTTCGGGCGGTAATTCCTCCTGTGCCTGCTCCAAGAGCCTGCGGACATAGCCGATTTTCTCCACACGGTTTATCGGGAATCCCGTGCTGTTCTGGAAAGTGATGTCACGCATGGAAACATCGCCGCTGATTTCTCCAATGCTTTCAATAATATATCTGCGGTTGTCGATTACGATTTCCCTGCCGATGAAATCAGAATTATCCTGTGCAGCCGGCTCGGAAGTCTGCTCTTGCGTTGCAGGCTTATTGGATTCCTGTGCAGCCCTCTGTGCGTCTTTCTCCGCAAACAACCCAACGATATGCTCTGCACTGTTCAAACTGTCAGCGGATTCCCGTGCTTCTTCCTCGGTGGGGTAGGTCATCACCATGCCGTCCCCATCAATACAGTAATCCTCTCGGCTGTTGTCCCAGATGGCAAACGTATCTTCTGGGTCTGGGAAAGCATCGGAAGTCATTGTGACCTCAAACCGTCTTTCTGTCGGCTCTGTTTCCTGCTCTGCACTAACGGCGGATTCCTCGGTATCTTCCCTTTCTTCGGGCTGTGTCTTGTCCTCCGCTTTCCTGTTCCAGTCGGCTTCGGTAGCCATGATTTCATCAAGGAGCTTTTCATCTTCGGGTGTCAGTTCTGTATGCTGCTCCAAGAACGGGATAAACACGTCCTGCCCAAAATGCAGCGTTTCCATATGCTCACGGTAATAATCTTCCCCCTGCCGTTTCCATTCTGGGACAAACGGGCAGTCTGGGGAGAGGGAATAATTATAAAAATTTCGGATATGGGCAATCAAATCCCCCTCGCCGTCCCCGATGTCAAACCGACCCTCGTAATGAAATTCTTTCCCCTCAATAACTGCATGGATTTCAAAATCAGTCTTTTTATACCAACCGACCTGTTTACTCTTGTCCTGCCGCTCACGGTGCTGCTTCTCATCCAGAACGCCAAGAAGCCTGTTCCCAAGTGCAAAGCCAAGCTCCATAAATCGGTCGTTCAGCTCCCTGTCATAAAAGGCGGGATGCTCGGAGAACCCGATGAAGAACGTGATGCTGTCGGGCTTTTCCTCGACAGGTGTTTCCGATTTCTGCCGTTCGGTCACGACTACTTTCAGATGGTCGTTCGCAGGGTTTTCCTTTAATTTTTCTTCAAACTCGGCTCTGCCGAACTCTTTGCCGAACAATGGAAAATCTGGATTCCGCAGGGACACGGCATTTTCATCAAAGTCCAGAATCTCATATTTATCCGCCCCGATATACACCACATCGCCCTCATGGAACACATGGCGGAGTGGGTACAGCTCCGTAAGCTCCTGCATAAAACGGTAGGAGTTGCTCCTGCTGTAAACGTCGCTTGTCCTGCCCTGCACCAGTTTAAGGAAATCAAGGAGCTGCCAAACGGCGGCAGGGTCGGAGAGTTGCTGTTCCATCTGCTTATCTGTCACATCGGCAAGGTCTGTACGCCCCACGTTTTCAAGCAGGGCTTTTTCATATCCGTCCAAGTCACTGATAAAATCAGAGAGCCGCAAAGCAAGGCTGTCCCTCTTGTCGGCAGGCGGCAAATCCCTCTGGCTGTCAATAAAACGCTGTCTTTTTAGTTTCCTCTGGGTGTCAACTTCATGCTGCGGGGCAGAGATACTTTCCAGATAATCGGCGTAATGGTCTTGCTCTTTCGGGTTGAGATAGCGGTTGTCCTTTATCAGCTCACGCAGGCGTTTTTCTATTTTCGCCCAGCTAAGCACAAGGTCATGTTCGGTGGAAATGCCGTCACGGTCAATGGAGATTCCTTTGCCCGCATACCACGCATAGCCCTCCGTTCCATCCGAAAAGTCAACAAAAAAGCCGCCCGTTCCGTATTCCTTTTTGAGAAACTCAATGTTGCTTTTTTTATCCTCCTGCTTCTGGAACTGGTGGTAGATACGGTATTTCCCATGCTCAACGCTGTTCCCTTTTACAAGGACGGCATCTATATCTTCCTGTGAAACGGCAAAAGCAGAGGATTTTTCGTCCTCTGCTTCAGCAATCATTTCAATCTGTTCGTCTACGGTCGGGAGATTGGCGGCAATTTCTTCCTCATTGGCAACGCTGCCCTCGCTACGCTCTTTTTGTTGCTCTTTTTCTAACTGTAAATCAGTTCTTCCAGTATCACTTCCTCCGCTTGGCTGCGGATGGCGTTCATCGCCTGCACCCACTGCATCGGTGCTTTCTCTTTCAGTTCCTCCGTCACGCCCTGCTCCGCTGCGAGCTGCTTCGTCAGAAGCTCCAACCTCTGTAACGCCGTCTGCTCGGTCTGGTAAAGGTGTGCGTTCAGTCCGCCCGTTGTCAGCAGGTTGAGGTACGTCACCCTCCTGTGCTGTTCCAGATAATCCCTGTGCATCAAAGCGTACCTGCCAAGCGGAAGCTCTGGCTCTGTCGGTAATGTCAGGTCGGGAATAAGATAATCGCCCTGTTTCGTGTAAGTGATTTCGCTCATTGTATTCGCTCCTTTCGGGTTGTTTCCTGCCTTTATCATACCGGCTTGCGATGTCCCTTGCAAATGTGCGGTTCTGACCTCTAGCTTCGATTTGCACATTTCGGACTGCCGCAGAGATTTCCCGCAACGCCATCTCGGAAATGTCGCTCGTGGCGATGCCGATGGCGTTAAGGGTGGCGGGCGTGTTGAAATTTGTAATGTCCGCAAAATCCTCACGCTCAAAATATCCGTCCGCATCCAGTCCGCAGCGGCTCAAAAGCATATACGCCACGCTGTTTACGGCAAGCCGCTTGTAAATCACTTCTATATTAAAGTCGTCCAGTTCCTCTAAAAAACTGCCTTTCGTACAGCCTTTAAGCTGTGAAAGATAATCGGGCAGGTTATCCTCCACGGCGTTCTCCGCCGTTTCTAAAAGGGCGGTGGCAAAATAGCTGCCCTCCATTTCGCCGAACCTGCCCGCAAGCCGTTCCATGACAGGCTGCTCGTACCGCTTATCCATCTGCCATATCGGTACGGGGCGGCTGCCATAATAGCCCCCATGGGTGTCGGAAACGTCAAAATAATATTTCAGCGTGTTCCTGCGTCCTTTCGGGTCAAAGACCGCAATCCCCCTGCTGTCCTTATTTACCCACCGCTTAAAGAGCCTGTTCCATGTGCCGATTTCGGCAACGGCGGTAGCGTCTGGGCGTTGAGCGTAGATTAGGAGCTGCTCGTCAAAGCGGCACTTGTAATTATGGCAGGCGGAAGATAAAAAGCCCTGCCACGCCTGCGGGTTCTTTGTGACCGCTACGCCTGTCCGACGGTACAGCTCCGTGATTAGCTGATACTTTGCAGCCAATAGGCTCACACCTCCTTATCGTTCTAAATCTTTGTTTCTGTGTTTCTTATCGTATTCCCCACACCGTTCGGCGATTTCGGAATACATCTTGTTCCGCATCTCACGCTCAAAGGCTCGGTATTCCTTTGCCTTTTCCGTGGGCTTGTACCAGACGCTGTCTTGGTCTATCTTATCCATCTGCCCATAGCGGTCGTCTATCTGGTCGATAAACTTCTGGTAGATGGCACGGGCGGTGGGTGCGTCTGTTGCGTATCGATAGCGGTCAAGGCTCTTGTGAGAGCCACGAAGCTCGGCATACTCGTAGAGCATACGGATAACCTCACGGTCAAGTCCTTTCTGCCCCTCGGCATCATAGATTTCCGACAAGCCCTTACACCTCCATGAATGGTACGGAGAGGTGTCGTTGGAGCTGTGGGAAGATAGATACACGCCGTCTTTCTTTACGGTGATGCGGTTGATAAGCTCAGTACTCAATCCCTATCACCGCCCGACAAAACAATCTGTTCCATAAACATATCAATCCTCCTATCATCCATGCCCCGCTTTTAGGCAGGGGCATAGCTGATTTTGTTCTGTTCCATCCTCCTTGCAAACTCACGGACAGGATATTTTACGCCGTCAATCTCGGCATAGTATTCATCCAGATAGCGGCAGACGGCAAAGTAGTCCTCCCCGTTTCCGTAAAGCATACGGATGATGCCGCCATCGGGAACAGAAAAAAGTGCCTTTCCCACGCTGTCCGTCATGCAGATTTCCCGTCCTCCTCTCATTCCGTGCCACCTCCCAGAAAAGAGATGACCTTGTTTCCCTTGATGCCCTTTTGCAGCTCATTGATGAGCGTGATATCCGCAACCGTGATTCCCTGCATGGAGAGAATGTCGTCCATCGTCATTGCGGCAATCGCCTTTTCATCAGTAAATCCCGCTTCAAAGACCTTGTTTAACACTCTGACCGCTTTCTGGTTTACAGCCATGTTTCCATCCTCCTATCGTTCATACGCTTTCTTTTTCGGGGCTTTCGCTGCCTGCGGCGGTTCTTCTGGCTTCGGCTCATAGGTGTGTCCGTTTTTCCCCATACGCTCGGCAAACTCGCAGATATGGTAGAGATTGCTGCCTATCTCGGTATGGTATTCGTCGATATAGCGGCAGGGCTTTTCCGCCTTTTCGCCCCAATCATAAGTGATGATGATTTTGCCGCCGTCTGGGATGCGGAACAGTTCTTTATAATGCGGGTCAATAAAACGGATGCCCTGTTCTGCTCTGGAAATGTGCTTGTCAAGCCATTCTTTCACATAGCAGTAGCAGTAAAAGTTATAATCGCCCTTTGTCGGGTTGCAGCGGAACAGGAAAGCGTGTTTCTCCGTATCTACACGGAAACCGTATTCCGTATAATAATTACCTTTAAACGCACTTTCGGGATTCGCCCTTGCAAAAGCCGCCATGTCATAACGGTTGTGCAGAAGCCCCTTATCTTCACGCAGGGCATTGATTACATCGTCAAGCCCCGACTTAAATTCATCGGTTTTCCATTGCTCTCTGGTATCAAACCAAGAAGTGTAAAATCCATATCCAGAGGTGTCAAAATCCCCACGCAGATGCCCGATGCACCCCGTCTGCCCCTCAAGCTGCATACTCTGGGCGTAGGTGTATTTCTGTTCGGGCCGCGTCAAAGCTCGTATCTCCATCAGCGTTCCTCCCTGCTCTTTGATTTCTTCGCCTTTTCCTCCGTCTGGATTCTGGCGGCGGCTTCTTTCGCCCAATCGGGCATTTTCTCTGGCTTGATTTCCCCAAGCACATCGCACCTTTCCCATCTGGCGTGCTTTCCGTCCGCAAGGCTCGTGCCGAACACCGCCTGCCCCCTGCCGCCCCTCGCACCGTGACCGCCGTCCACCAACACGAGCTGATAGGCAGAATGGCGGTACTCGTAACGGTTGACCTCGGCGTTGATAACGACAACTTTTCCCACAATGCTGCCGCCCTTATCGTCGGGGATGCAGTCGTCTATGGTAAACGGAGTCATGTCAAATTTGAATTGTTCCTGCTCGGCTCTCACAAGCCCTATCTGTTCCTGCACCCTGTCTGTAAAAATCTGCATGGCTTCGAGATAATCGTCAGAACCGACCGCATCCGTCACCCACTCTGCGTATAATGGATTGTCATAAGTGCAGTAACAGACTAAAAAGGGATATTCCTCTTTCAAATCCACGCCAAACACCACTTCCTTTTTACCGATATGGATGCTCTGCGTGACCTCATAGGAGCTAATCATCCGTTTTTCTTCATTCTCCATCGAGCTTCTCCTTTCCCTGCTTTTTTTCTCTCTGCCTGTCTAAAATCTTTCGGATGCAGACATCGCAGAAGATGATACGGCTGTCCTTATATCGGGGATAAGGGCAGGTCGTACAATCGTACTTCTTTTCATTACCGCTCACGGTCATCGTGATGCTTCGCCTTTTTATCGGGCTGCTGATTGTACGGCATATGGCTCTCCGACTGGTAGCGTTCGTTCAACTTCTCCCTTGCGGCTTCAAGGGTATTGCAGTAACAGCCCCAGTAATAGTTGTCGCCGCCTTTGCAGTACCAGCATACATAGGGGTTCGGGGCTTTCGGGTGATGCCCGATGACAAGCTCCGTGTTCCCGATAGTGCAGCTCTCTATGATTTCATAGCCCTGATTGGAGCGTGTTTCACCGTCCATAGGCGTTCCTCCTTTCTTACGATTCTTCGGCATATTTACGGTATGCCTTTTCCCCTGCGGCTCTGATTCTCTGCCGCCGCACATTTCCTAAAAGCTCTGGGTGTCTTTCCTGCAATTTCCGCCGTGTCCTGCCCACGCTCTCAAAACTCGGCAAACCAAGCTCCTTGTGCCGTGTCATTATCTCCGCAAGTGGCATCGTACCTGCATCTTTCAGATAAAGATTGCAGAGGGCAAGGTACAGCACCATGTCATCATCTCTTGCATCCACATTCTCTTGCAGGACAGACTTCACTTTTCCCTCTATGGTTTTCAGATTGTCCATAGCCACCTCCATACATGGAAAGAGGGCGGTCACTTTAAACCGCCCTAATCCACATCAAACCTGTCTTATTTTATTTCTTCCTGCGTATATGCAGCCATGCCATCACACCAACTACAAATACCGCAAGCACCGCTGTTACTACTGTTTTCATTCTCATTCTGCTTAGTCCTCCTTTTTCTTTCTTCCGCTCTTATAACCGACAAACCCGAAGATTCCCGCACCGAGCGTAAATGCAGCCGCAAGGCTCACCCATAAGCCTAAACTGAAATCATCGCCTGTTTTCGGCGTGTCACGGAGTTCATTGTGCATGGTGACGGTCGCTGTTTCATCTGTCTTGATTGTCACTTTCTGGTCGGCAGGCAGGATATAGCCAGAGGATGCCTTGTCGCTGACCTCGGACACAGTATATTCGCCGATACGCAAGCCGTCAATCACGATTTCACCTTTCTTGTCCGTTGTGAATGTCTGGTCATAGCCGTTGTCCCCGATGACACGGAAAGAGAAGCCCTCCACCTTGCCGTCGGAAGATGTCTTAACGATTTTCAATGAGCCTTTCTGTGCTTCATTTAAGAATCCTTTGCCCGCTTCATTCTCCACGTTGTAGGTCTTGCCGTTTTCCTCAATGGATACGGGATAGACGTTCTCATCAAGCACGAAGCCTGTCGGGGCGGTTTTCTCACGGACAAGGTACTTGCCGTAACGCAGGTCGTCCATCTGGTACACGCCTTTTTCTACCTCGCCCATCTCGCCGAGCAGCTCGTCTTTCTTATCCAGTTTTCCATCTTCATTCGTGTCGGAGTAAACCTCAAATACCGCACCTGTGAGCTTGTTTTCTGGGTAGTCCTTGTCTACCTTAGTCAGAGCGATATTGCCCGTAATGAAGTAGTTGACAAGCCCTACCTCAACAACTTCGTCAACCTCGCTGATTGTCACGCTGATTTCTTCCTCGGAGAGTACATACCCTTTCGGGCTTTCGATTTCACGGATGACCCATGTGCCATACGGAACTTCGGCAAAAGAAAAACTGCCGTCATCTTTAGATGTGGCAGTTGCGGTTGCATTTTCCTTTGTATATTCCGTTGTTCCAACTTTAAAGATGCCGATAACAGCACCGCCTAAATCTTCTCCGTCCTCGTTGGATTTCTTACCGCTGACAGAACCGTAAATCAATTCGTTTTCAATGGCTTCTCCCTCATTCGCCGTGATAGTGACAACGGCGGTTTCCTGCCCTGCGTACTCAAAATCAACAGGGTACTTCTCGTCACTTACAAGATAAGCGGAGTTCGTGCTGATTTCCTGCACATAGTATCTGCCCATCGGTAAATCGCTGATGGCTTTCCCGTGACCGTTTTCATCAAGGAAGATAACCTCAATCAGTCCGTCCGCAGGGATTGTCGTGCCGTCTGCGGCGGTCAGTTCCTCGGCTGCATACAGACCAAACGTAACGTCCTTGATTTCGCCGTTATTTCCTACGCCGTAGGCTTCGTCAACCTCAAGGGTTTTATTAAGGTCGATTTCCACACGCTGACGCTCATTGTAAAAATCCGTGCCTGTTTCCGTCACGTCAATTTCCTGCCCTGCATACACAAGCTCCACGGCGTGGATTTCCTCATTCAGCACCATGCCATACGGGGCGGTCACTTCCTTTACCTCATACTTTCCGAGATAAAGCTCTTTCGATTCCGCTGTGCCGTCCTCCCCTGTGGTGAGCGTGTCCACAACCTCGCCTTTCTCGGCTCTGATTGTTCCGTCTGTCGTGATAATGTCCTCGGCTGCGGTAATCTCATAAACTGCACCCTCAAGGCTGTCCACTGCAAAAATCGGCTGATACAGCCCCTTGTTTCCCGATACCCTGCTGAACACTTCGCCAGACTTGGATACCGTGATTTTCCCTTTCTGTGCCATGTTGGAGCGTTCCACCTTGATTAAGGTGATGCCGCTTTCCTCCTCGGAGTTTTCCTGCTCCACGTCAAAATAGACTGGCTCGGAATCCAGAACATAGCCATACGGAGCCTGCACCTCAACAAGAGAATATCCTTTGCCGTATTCCAAAGTCTGCGGCGTGATAAGCTCGCCGTCCGCCGTGGTATAGAACGTGTCAATCTTCGTCACTTCGGGATAAGTGAACGTCATTGTTACAAGGTTTCCCTCTGGGTCGTAAATCTGGAATCCTGCACCCGCATACGGGATAACTTTGCCTGTTTCCACGTCTTTCTTTACGATTTTGATATAGCTCTCAAAATTTGCGTTGTTGATAAGGTAGCGGTAGGTCTGGCTGTTCTTGCAGATGAACACGTCAAAGTCTTTCATCAGCTCACGCCCGTCCCATCCCGAAGTCTGGTGAACCGTATAAATCCCATACGGCATATCTTTTGTCTGGGCAAAGCCGTTCTCATCGCAGATGAGCGTGTCACGCTCCGTTTCCTCCGCTGCGTCAAAGCTGCCTGCGGATTTTAAGAACACTTCAAAAACAGCTCCCTCCTCTGGCGTTTCAATCTGGGTTTCTCCGTTGTCGGTGTGCTTGATGATGGCGATATTCCCCTTGATGACCTGCTCATTCACATCATTCTTTGCGGAATTATACTCAATGGTATAAAGCTCTGGCTCTGCACCTACATGGTGTACTGCCGTGTCCAGAAGATAGCCCTCGGACGGGGTAATCTCACGGATGCTCCAATTATCACCGCAGATATAATACTTGGTCGTGAACTGACCGTTTTCATCGGTGGTGTAAGTGTCAATGAGTTCCTCTCCCTTATAGATGCCGTAAACCGCACCTGCAAGGGAAGCGTCGCCCTGCGGCTTCTTTCCTGTTTCCACATCTGTTTTTGTCACGGTTACATTGAATTTCTTTAAAATGTTGTGGAAACTGCGGTTTGTGGCTTTCTTCCACTCAATCGGGGCGGTCTGGGATGCAGGGACAACGTAACGGATTGCTGTGTCTACTTCCTCAAGGGTATATGGCTTGCTGCCGCTGATAAGGACATTCTCAAACTTCGCCAGTCCGTTCTTGTCCGTTACTGCGTATTCATCTACCGCAAGCCCGCTCAAAGACGTGCCGTAAAGGTGGAACTTCACGCCCTCCACCAGATTGTCCTCGGATGTTTTCACAACTTCCAGACTGCCACGCTTCAAGGTATTGCTGAATGTGACCGTAGACGTTTTTCCTCCGATAATCGTTACGGTCTGGGTTTTCTGCGGCTCATAGCGGTCGATAGACTGCTCTGTAACGGTATAAGTGCCGGGGAATAAGCCCTCCACGGTAATGTTTCCGTTCTTGTCGGTTTTAACGGTCTTGTTAAAGCCATCGCCTTTGATGGTAAAGGAAATCCCCTCAACCACGCCGTCCTCGGAAGTCTTTTTCAATGCAACCGTTCCTGTCGGTGTTTCCACGTTGATATATGCCATCATGGTGTCTACATTTTCCACACCTGTAATGACGTCCTGCAGGTTCGGGTCGCCGTAGGCAATCATCTTTGCACCGCTGCTGACAGTCGGCGTATTATTCCTTGTTGCGGTAATCCTTGCTTTTCCGTCAATCGCCTTTGATGATGTGATGGTCAGCTTATTTCCAGACTTAGATACTTTCACGTTGCTGTCGGAACTGGTAAAGGAATACTCGGATAAAACGCCGTTGCTGTCGGTCAGCGTAAGAGAGTATTTGCCGTCCTTATAGGCAAGCTCCTTTGTGATGTCTTTCTTTCCTGCCGACATAAAGCTCGGAATCGTGCTGTGCTTCGTCATCAGCGACACAATCTGGTCGTAAGCCGCCCTTGCCCCGCTGTTGGCATAGTTCGAGCCAAAATGCAGGCTGTAAACGGTCGTGCTTGTCTGGCTGTACGGACTTGTGGCGTTTCTGCATCCCGTCACAAACTCCCACACAAGAGTCTGGGTGGCAAGCCATTTCTCGTCGTCGCTCCCAGATAAGCTACCGCTGTTGCCCTGATAGCCGTAGAGCAGGGCAAGCCCCACCGCCTTTTTCTGGTCTGCGGAGAGGGCATTCCATGTGTTGGAAGATGCCTTTGCCAGAGTGTTGCCTGTTTTTAAAGGCACACCCGGCTGAAGGCAGAACGCCGTTTCCCCGTCCACATACATACGATATTTGTATTCTCCCGTGCCTCCTGCGGTATGACCTCCGATGTTGGCACTGGAATTGTACCTCATGGCGTTCCCTGCACCGTCATAGGTGTGGGTAAAGGAAATCGTGCCGATGTCGCCCGCTGCAAACGCTGTCGTGGCAGGGACTACGGACAATGCCGTGACCGCAGCCAACGCTAACGCCGCAGCCTTCCTCAATAATTTACGAATCTTCATCGTTACCTCCTGTTCGTTCTCATGTTGATAGTTGCTGATTGATTTTCTGACAGAAAAAAGCTGCCCGTCTGGACAGCCTTTAATATTTCTTTTCTCGGATAGTTACTGGCAGTATTAAGGGGGAGAGGTGTGGAGAGGGGGAAGTTGAAAAAAATTTGCTATCCTCCCCAAAAGGCGGACTTCTCCCTCGGCGTGCCGTTATCTTTCCTGCCCTCGCTGCCGTTGCAGGTGTCGGTTATAAAATTCCAACGCCTTTACGACAAAATCCGTTTCCTGCCCTCTGGGGATGGACTTCGGGATGAGCTTGGTTATCCGCTCGTCCTTGAACGCAGGCTTTTCTTTCTGGTTCGGCTTATCCTCCTGCATGATGCTCTGGATAACCTCGTCCGTGAGCTTTCCCTCCTGCATAAACTTTTTCATTTTGATAGCCTGTGCAAGAGAGGGGGTGGCATCATTGTAGCCCATCGCTTCTAAGAGCGAGTATTGCTGTTCCTCGGAGAGATAGGAAATCTCTACCGCAGGACGGAAAGCAATCTGGCGTTCATCTACCATTTCCAGAATTTCGGGTACAAGCTCGGTCAAACGGATAAAACGGCGTATCTGGTCTTTACTTTCTCCGACAAGTTCACCTAATTCTTTATCAGAACGCCCCTTTGATAAATTAGTCGCCACTGGCGACGCATTTTCTTTCGGGGGTCTGCCTGCTTGACGTTTCATAGCTTCAAGCCGCATCTTATAGGCAAATGCTTTCTCACTTGGCAGGATAACAGAGCGTTGGAGATTGCTCTCAACCATGACAATAATCGCTTCATCACGGGTCAGCTCCTTAACCTCGCATTTCAGCGTTTCAAGCCCTGCAAGCTCGCAAGCCTTTTTCCGCCTGTGACCGCTGATAAGCTCATACCGTCCATCCTCTTTCAGTCGGTCATTTTTTGCGGACAGTTCATACATGCTATCCTTTTCTGTTCTCTGCTCCTGCGTTTGCTCTCGTTTGATTTCTCCCTCCGTATCTTCTTGGCACAAGCAGGACAATACCTTGATGCACCAGAGCCCGGGACATATTCAACGCCGCACACCGTACAATTTTTAGCGGGCATTGCTGCCCACCGTTTTGTAGGTATGATATGTAATTCATCGACAAAGCCGATGAATTTATAGTAAATCTTGATTTCCTGCTTCACTGTTCCGTCTGCCATCTTCTCACGCTCCGAAACAAGTATCTTGTCTATGAGTGCGTTTATAACTGTTGCATCCAGTTCTTTTAAGCCTTGATAATTTCGGATAAGGGCGAGGAAGTCACGGATTCCCCGTGATTTCTCGTAGCTTTCATTAAGAGTTTCCGTCACCTCTTTCAGCCTTGCTTCAATTTCAAGCTGCTCTTTCTGGTATTTCCCCGACATCATCTCAAAATTCCGCTCGGTAATACGCTCCATGACCTTATCCTCGTAGAGAGAGGAAAACAGCCTGTCCAGTTCCGCAAGGCGTTTGTTCAGCTTCTTACGTTCTTTCTCTAATGCTTTCGCCCTGCTCTGGTCTGTTTCCGTGAGCCGCTTTTCTATGGCCCTGACCGCCTTTTCATCATTCACTGCCATATCCGCAAAACAGTTGATGTCGGCAAGAACGGCATTGAATAAATCCCTTGCTTCTATATTGTGGGCACTACACTCGCTTCTTCCGTTTCTTGCATAATTATTACATGAATACTGTACACAGTCGATAATCTCTGGGCGTTTCCTCCTGTGTACGTTCATTGCCCGCAGAGCACATCCGCAGTCCACACACTTGATAACGCCTGCAAAAATATTTACAAATCCTCCCTTGTTCTGTGGAAGCCTACGACTTGTAATAAGCTGTTGGACAATATCAAATTCCTCCTGCGTGACTATTCCCTCATGGGTATTGGGTATCACTTCCCATTCTTCGGGCAGCTTAGAGGGGCGTTTCTTGCTTTTCATATTGGCGGCAATCCGTTTGTAGCCTACAAGATTTCCCGCATATATCGGGCTTCTTAAAATGCTCCTCACGCTGTTCCCACTCCAAATATAGCGTTTGTCCTCGTTCCCCTCAAAATGACGTTCAAAGCCTGTTTCGCCACGCTCCGCCGCATAAGCGGCAGGGCGTAGGATATGCTGTTTATTAAGATGTCTGCAAATTTTGGCAACTCCATTCCCTTTTAATGCAAGGTCGAATATCTCTTTTACAACATGTGCCACTTTATCATCTATCAGCAGATGGTTGTGGTCGGCAGGGTCTTTGATATAGCCATAAGGGGCGGTAGTTCCCATGAATTTCCCCTGTTGAAACCTCGCCCGATATGCCGATTTTATCTTAACAGATATGTCAGCGGCATACATTTCGTTTAAAATGTTGCGGAAAGGCGTGATGTCCATAGCAGATTTATTCAAGGTATCTACGCCGTCATTGACCGCTATATACCTCACGTTATGCTCTGGGAAGAAAACTTCCAGATATAACCCACAATCAAGATAGTTTCTCCCCAGACGGGATAAATCTTTCGTAATCACGCAGTTTATCAGACCGCTTTCAATGTCTTTTATCATATTCTGGAAACTTGGTCTTTGGAAATTTGTACCAGAATAACCATCGTCCACATACGTTTTTGCTATGTGCCATCCCTGCTTTTTCACATAATCCGTGAGGATGGATTTCTGTGTCGCAATGCTCGCACTCTCGTTATCCGTACCATCGTCTTTAGATAAGCGGCAATAAATGCCGACTAAATAGATTTTCTTTTCTTCTTTGATTCCTGCCATACTGTAAAACCTCCGTATCTGTCCTATCTGTTTTCATGTCCCATTGCGTACATTCTAAGCGGACAGCCCCTCATTGTCGAAGGTGTCGCCCTCGGCAATCTTCTTCCGAATATCCTCGGAGATAATCGGGACAAACGCTTCTGTAACGGTCTGTGTGCCGACATATTCACGGCTGATTATCATCTGCACTGGTGCTTTTGGCACGATACGCTTTCTCTTTTTATCTGCTTTCTTATCCTCGCCCATACTTAAATCTTCCTTTCCAGACAGGGCAGGGAAGAGTTTGGAAATGTCCCCGCCCTGCCAATCAGATACCATTAATCCTCGCTGTTTAATTCTTTCTGTAATGCTTTAAGGAGTGCCGCCGCTTCATCAGCGTTCAGCGTGATTCCCTTGCCGCACTTTTCACGGTTCGGGGAAAAGCTGCGGATGTCATACTTCGGCTCTTTCCCATTCCATGAAATGAGATTGATTTCCTTTGTGTAGCCACTGTCGCCCGTAGACAATACTGCGATTTCCTTTACGATTTCATACTGGATTTCTCTCATTCTCCATACCTCAACTCTCTGTATTTACTTCCCGAAAAAAGAAGATTAGCGGCTGTCACGGTTGCGTTTCCTCTGCAACTCACGCTCCAAAAGTTTGATGATGGTTTCCTCCATCTGCTTCGGCGTTGTGTTCTTCGGAAAGTATTTTTTCAGCTTGCTTGTGTTGATTTTCAAGGTTTCTTTCTGGTTGCCCTTTTCCTCCGTCATAATCGCAAATATCGTATCCATGTCAAGCCGCCCGCTCTGGCTTAACTGTTTCATCCGCTGTGCCTGTGAGAGTGAGGGCGTTGCTTCTTCGCTCTCCATCGTGGCAAAGAGGTTTTCCTGCTCGTCTTTCTTCAAGAAGGACAGTTCCACCGCAGGCGTGAGGGCGATTTTCCCCTCGTCCACCATCTGCAAAATCGGCGGTATCAGTTCCGTCAGGCGGATAAAACGCTGCACGGTCATCCTGCCCACGCCGAAGCCCTGTGCCACCTTGTCGTCCGTCCGCAACTTCGTCACAACTTGTGACGAGGTTAAGTCTGTGCGGAAACCCTGCCGCTTCATGGCTTCGGATTTCATCTTGTAAGCAAACGCCCGCTCCGATGGCAGGATATTCTCACGCTGCAAATTGCTGTCTACAAGGGTGATGATGGCTCGGTCACGGTCTAAGGGCAGGACAAACGCAGGCACGGTATTTATCCCTGCAAGTTCAGAAGCACGGACACGCCGCTGTCCTGCAATCACTTCATAACCGTCCCCGTCCTCTTTCGGGCGTGTGATTATCGGCGTGACAATGCCAAATTCCTTGATGCTTTCCGCTAACTCTGACAGTGTTTCATCTTCTGCCACATGAAACGGATTGTCGGGGAACGGGTACAAGTCTTTGGTCTTTAACACCTTAAAATCCTGTTTCTTCATTCACATATCTACCTTTCTTTCGCTCTGCTTCTATGATTTTTCTGCAATTCTTCCAACACTTCGGGCGGTATTTTTGACAGCAGCCGCCCCATCTGCTCGTTGGTTCTCTGCAATTCAAATATCTTCTGATTCGCTTTCTGCACCTTTAGTTCCTGCTCGTACTTTTCATCACGCATACGCCCCGCATAGTCTGATTCCTGCCCAATTCTCTCTTTCAAACTGTCGATATACGCCTGCTGTTTCCCGATTTCCTTAGAGAATTTCTCCACGTCTGGCAGCCATGCAGAGAGTAAATCTAACGCTTTATCCCTTTTCTTCCCTGCGTTAAAGGCGTTGATGTCGGATAGGGCAGACACGATTTCTTCATACTGTTTATCAAGCCTGCCGCCTAATTTATAGAGCCATGTGGGGACGTGTTTCCGCTTGGTTTCCATTGAGGACTGCCCCCGTTCAAGCTGATTCCACCGTGAGGACATCCGCTCATGGTAGGCGGTCTGCCACTCGGATAATGATTTCTGGTTGCCTAAGATAGCTTTCGCTGACAGCTTATTGTCTGGCGTAATCGGCACAAAGCAGAGGTGCATATGGGGCGTTCTCTCGTCCATATGGACGACAGCGGAGAGGATATTCTGCTTTCCAACACGCTCCGAAATGAAGTCAAGAGCCGTCTGGAAATACGCTTTTTGTTCTTCGGGCGGTAACTGGTTCATAAATTCTGGTGAAGCTGTGATGAGCGTTTCCACCATCATCACGCTGTCTTTCCTTGTCCTGCACCCCGCTTCGGCTACCATGCGGTTAATCTCTTTCTTGTAGGTGTACTTTGGTGGTGCTATGAGATGGTAATTGTTTTTAGAGCGTTCCATATCTATATCTGGGTTGCTTTTGTAGGCTTCTTTCTTCCGCTCGTTGTGGCGTTCACAAGCCGCAACGCCGCCCGCTTTTCGTTTCTGGAAACGCAGGATTGCATAAGGCATAGGCGGATTCCTCCTTTCTTTCGGCGGGTGACCGTCCTTTGGGGTGACAGCGGTGACGGTGGTGACAGCAGTTTTGGGATACCCCCTGCCGACTGCCGCAACTGTCACCCTCACCCCCTGCATGACGGTCATGTCGATGATGACGGTGTTTTTGGGATACCCCCCTCGCAAGAGCCGTCACCGTCATGCCGCCATTCTTTTATCCGAAGCCGTAAGGCGTAGGATAGCAGGGCACAGCCCTGCCTTAAGGGAGTCCAGAGGGAACGTCTGGCACACGACTTTGCAGGGCAAAGTGTAGTGTGTTACACCCTGTAAACGCAGTCGGAAAAATCGGAATGATTTTTCTGACCGCAGGGGTGGTTTTACACGACCGAAAAGGGCGAGTAAATCTCACGCCTGCATTTTGCGTTTACGGGGTGTTCTCCCGTAGGGATGACAGCGGCAGGGTATCCTAAAATCACTGTCACCACCGTCACTGCTGTCACCCGCAGGGCAGAGCCGCCAGCTTTACATGGCTTTAAGCGTCAATGACAGTAACAGGGGGGTATCCTAATATCGCTGTCACCACCATCACCGCTGTCACCCGCCCTCCTTGCAAGGGCAATCCGCCTGCCGTCTTTCCTGCGGCTGTACTGGTAGCAGATACGGTTCTCGCTTAAAAATGTGGTGCGGTATTCATTCAGCCATTTCGTAATCACCGTGGGTATGGTTTCCGTTTCCCCCATAGCGGCTAACAGTTCCGTTGCCGTGCCTATCCATTCTTCCTTATCCCTCATAAAATCCACCAACCGAAAAAGGACATCTGGTATCGTTTCTTTCGCAAGCTGCTCCTGCGTTTTCCGCTCCACAAGCTCCCAACGGCAATCACGGAAACGCAGCGTGTATTCCTGATAAGGCGTGTCCCTGCCCGTCACATACAGCTTGGCGGTGTCAGACGCACGTTTCTCCTTTTCCAGAACAAAGGTAGCGTCCGCACTCCCCGTTAATCCTGTCGTCCCAGACACCTTGTTGAACACGTCGCTGTCATTCTGCTTTCGGATGTGGTGTACGACAATGACCGCCAGAGAGTGCCTGTCGGCAAAGTCTTTGATGAGGGAGATGTCCCCATAGTCGCTTGCATAGGCATTGTCTTTTGAAGCTGTACGGACTTTCTGCAAGGTATCAATGACAATGAGCCTGCTGTCTGGGTAATCTTTCAGATAATCTTCAAGCTGCACGATAAGACCGTCTGACAGCTTGCAGCTTGCCACGGCAAAGTGGAGCCGCCCGCTTGCTTCGTCCGTCAAACGAAATAACCTGTCCTGTATGCGGCAGAACGTGTCCTCAAGGCAGAGGTAAAGCACATCGCCCTCCATTGTCGGCATATCCCATAAAGGGATTCCCTGCGACACGCATAAGCATAGCTTCAGCATGAGCCAGCTTTTGCCTATCTTCTGTGAGCCGCAGAACAGCGATAAGCCTGTCGGGATAAGGCTGTCCACCACAAAGGATGGTTTCTCAAGCGGTTCATAAAGGAGCGTTTCGGCGTTGACTGTCTGTAACTTCTGCATGGCTTTCCTCCTTTCGGGCGGTGTCTTTGTTTTCGTTGCACATAGGCGTTGACCTCCTTAAAAATAGATTTACTCCCACGGAAAAAAGTGAGAGTATGTAATGCCGCCAATCCCACACAAATAAAAAACAGATTTCTATTTCGGGCGGTGTCGGTCACGGTTGGAGATATTTCTTCAATTTCCGCCTTTACTTTCTCCTTTGCAATCGCAACAGATTTCTGTATTGCCGAAGCGGTGCAATGCTCCATAGCGGCGATTTGGTAAAAATTGAACTCATACTCGTAGTAGAGCAGGAAACGCCGCCTTTGTATCTCTGGAAGGCTCCCAACCGCCTTATAGAGCGTTTCATTCCGTTCTTCCTCAACCATGCGTTCATCAAGGCTCTTAGGCACACGCAACGCCCGTCTGTAAAGGGTTTCGTCCCATACCTCGTTAAACTCCCTGTGCCGCTCGTCCCATTAGAAAAGATTCCTGTTCCTGCGCTCCATCTGCCGAAACTCCATAAAGAACTGTTCCGACACTTCCAACTCGTGGGATTTGCCCTGCCCGTCCTTAAAGCTGATAAAATACCTTGTGCCGCTTTCCGTGGATTCCTCCCGAAGCGTGTATGCCTTAACCCTGTATGCCATCCTGTTGTCCTCCTGCAAAAAATGAGTGAGGGGATTTCCATCCCTCACCCAGTAGCCCGCAGGATGGCAGGCTGTTTTAGAAGCTATAAAATTTTCCGCAGCTTCTTCCGCAGATGGTCTAACCTCGCATAGATGGCACCAGTCGTCAAATGCACAAGCGGGGCAATCTCCTTTGTGGAATACCCCTGCATTTTCAGCAGGACGATTTTCAAGGTACGCCCGTCCACCGTGACTAATACTTGATAGAGATTTTCGCTCTCAATCTCTTCCAGTAACTCCGCAACCGTACCCACTTCCGCCTGCCGCTCCCTGCCTGCCATGTCCTCAAGATATTCCGCAACGTCATTCGTCCATCGGTAAAACCGCCTGTTGGAATTGAAGTCTGCCCTGTCCGCCATGCGTATCTGCTCAATGGTCGCTTCATCAACGCCGCACTCACGCAGCAGCTTTTCCTCCGCTTCTTTCCAGATACGCCATTTCCTGTCCTCCCGTCCGTGGTTGTATGCCATTCTTACTTCCTCCAATCAGAATTGATTGAGAGGGCAGAGAAAAGCCCCCTCATCTTCCCAAAGGAAAAAACAAGGGGGCTGAACGCCTTAAATTTTAATTTTCTATTATCTTTCTTAGTTTTATTAGGATTCTGGCTTTGCGTTTGTTTACAACGCTCTGGGTTATGCCCAACCTCGCCCCGACTTCACGCTCGGAAAGTCCGTCAAAAAAGATTGCCTGTATCAGCTCCTGTTCACTATCCGACAGCAAAGGCAGGGCGGCTTTCAGCCTGTCCACCATGACCGCATTGACAACGGTTTCTGCAATGTCCACCGCTTCATCAGTGATAAAGTCCAGAGGATTCCCCTCGCTGTCCGTAAATCCGTCGAGAGATAGCAGTCTATTCTTTGTATCTAATTTTTGCAGATAACGCCACCGTTCCTTGTCACGGTAGAAGTCTGTGTATTGCTCCCTCACGACTTCAAGCAGACAGCCTTGAATGGGGATAAACAGCTTGTCCATATAGGTCTGGTCGGATTCCCTGCAACGGCAGAACTCCGTGTAGGATAATTCCACATAGCCGCCACTTTCTCTGATATATACCTTTCTTGGTGCATATTTCACCATAAATACCTCCCATCTGAATTTTTGAAATGTAAAAAATCCAGATGGAGAGGCGGAGAACGACACCGCATATCAGAAACAGCCCTACGGCACTTTCCAACAAAAATCGACAAAAGAAAAACCGCAAAGGCTCTGTGACCTTTACGGTTATAGGAAATAGTAATTCTATTGTATGGAGATTGTACTTCTACTTTCAAGGTGAGAAGTACCGTTGCACTGGCAGAAATTTTTTTAACTGGTTTCCTGCCGTTCTCTGATATGCTATGTATTGATAAATTTTGCTTCGTATGAGCAGATAGATAACTGCCCGAAAAAAGGACATAAAAAAATCCCTCCAAATTTAAAAACAAATTCAGAGGGTAATTTAGGGTATAACAAAATAACCCACCCGAATATCGTTTTTTTTATTTGGTGAGTTTGTTCTTTCAAATACGAAACAAAAAGAGCCGATGATTCGTGAATTGTTCCACAATTTCATCGGCTCTGCGTCTTAAGCGTCTGGCTCTTTGATGACAGTTATCTTCAAGTTGTCAACTTTAATCAATCTTTCTTGTCTGCATTTTGGACAATAAAGGGGATAATTCTCCAAAACAGTGTCCTTCCTAATTTTATTACGGGTTTTGCTCCCACAAACAGGACACAATATCCATTCGCATTTCATCATAATTAGTCTCTAATCCTTTCAAATCTCATTTTATATGACTTTTGCAAGCTGTTAAGCTAACTTGTGGAACATATGCCGAACCTTATCTATACGGCTATTCGGGCGGCGGGGTTGGCAAATAAATTTACCAATAGCTGGCTGGTATCCTTTTAACTCTGTCAAGCAGACTCCCTGCCCATTTGTGAAATAAGTTAAATCGTTCCTGTATTCTTGAATACATCTAGCAGGGATTTCTCCTTTCAGAATGACCTCGTCATTCTTTATCTGAGTACTTACAATATCTGCACAATACCTTGGAGCATCATGATACGCCCGTGAGAGATATTCCTGCGGTGCATAAATTTCAAAGTGGAGATATGGCTCTAATAGTTCTGTCCCTGCTTTTTTTAAAGCCTGCTCCAATACGATAGGGGAAAGCAGCCGAAAGTCTGCGGGGGTACTTACAGGACTATAATACAATCCATATTCAAAACAGATTTTACAGTCTGTCACTTTCCATCCATACAGCCCCTGCTCGCAGCCATAAAGAACCCCCTCCATAACCGCATTTTGGAACGATTGATTTAAATATCCAAGTGAAACTCTGCTTTCATACTGCACTCCGCTTCCAATAGGGAGCGGCTCTATGGACAACCCGACAGAAGCCCAGAAAGGATTTGGCGGGACTTCTATGTGGATGGTATATTCTGCTTTTCTAAGCGGTCTTTCCATATATATAACAGTAGGCTCTTTTATTTCTGCCTCCACATGATATTTTTCCTCAAGGATGGCACAAATGACTTCCATCTGCACATTCCCCAAAAAAGAAAGTATAATCTCATGCGTTGTAGTATCCACATAATATTTTAAAAGAGGGTCGCCATCTGAAATTTCTGTAAGTGCCCCAAGCAATATTTCCCGCTGTTCAGATTTCTTTACTGCAATCGTTGTTTGGAGCATAGGGAGAGGATTTTCAATAAATTTTCTCTGCGGCAACAGTATTTCGTTCCCCAAAATACTGTTTAGCTGCAAAACATCATTTGGTAAAATTACAATATCACCAGAGCAGGCTGTATCGGATGAATATAATTCACCGTTTGTCGGAACACACATCTCTGTGATTTTTATTTTCTCTTTTTCAGATATTCTAATAACATCCCTCAAATGCAATGTTCCGCTATATATACGCACATAAACAAAACGCCGCCTTTTCTCTGAATATTCAATCTTAAAAACCTGCCCGCATAGTTCAGATTGACCTTCAGGCGTTGATGAATAAAATTTACTGGCAATTACTTCTATAAGCTGCCGAATCCCCAGATTGTTTTTAGCGCTTCCGTGATAAACGGGAAATAACGTTCCGTTTTGGAATCTCCTGTTTTCTTCCTGTTCCAGTTCTGACATTTTAAACGGTTTCCCTGACATATATTTCTCTAATAGTTCATCGTTTCCCATAATTACCGCATCCCACTGTTCCATATCGTCATTGTCCGTTACATTTATATGGGGATGCTGCCCAACCTTTTGCTTCACTATAATTTCCGAAGAAAGCTTTGCTTTCATTTCCCGATATACCATTGGCAAATCAATCCCCTCTTGGTCAATTTTATTGATGAAAAAAATTGTCGGAATCTTCATTATCTGTAGTGCATGAAACAGTATACGGGTCTGTGCCTGTATGCCATCCTTTGCAGAAACTAATAATACTGCTCCGTCTAATACGGATAAAGAACGGTATACTTCCGCCAAAAAATCCATATGGCCTGGCGTATCTATAATGTTGACTTTTACATCCTCCCACTGAAAAGATGTCACTGCTGTCTGGATAGTGATTCCCCTTTGACGCTCCAAATTCATTGTATCTGTCCTTGTTGTGCCTTCATCTACGCTCCCTAGTTCTGCAATTGCACCACTGGTATACAATAAACTTTCCGTTAATGTTGTCTTTCCTGCGTCAACGTGAGCCAGAATGCCTAAGTTAATTATTTTCATGTGATTTTCCTCCTATCAACACCCAAAAAAGGGCATAAAAATACCCAGTGATAAATACTCCTATCACTGGGTAAATAACTCCAATAGCCCCAAAACACTTATATGTTTTCGGGCATATAAAATTACATGATAAAAGTATTCTTAAACTGGGTACAAAAAACTAAGCCCCATATTAAAAGTGAAACGGGACTGCTACTTTTTGTTCCCACTATCAAATTGACAGTTTATTTAAGAATACCTTGCCGCATATTTATTAACTCCTTGTATAATACTGAATCTAATTATATTCCTTAACCCTTTATTTGTCAAGCTGACAAACTAAAGCAGAAAAAGCGGCAGGATTTCCCCCTGCCACTAATCATCTGTTTATGCAAAAATAATTTCCTTTTCCACAATCTCCCTCGCACAAGCCCTTATGTTATTGAGGCATCCTGTCCATTCTAAGGCGTTTTCTGCCTTTAGCTGTTCCGTTATGCCCTGTGCCTGTTTCATACCCTCTATGAGCCTTTCAAAGCGTTCCTGTGCCTGTCTGTTGATGTCGGCAAGGTAGGCGTTTAGCCTGCCGCTTGTAAGAAGATTGGTGTATGTAACTTTACGGTACTGTTTTAGATAATCTAAATGCCGTTGCCCCCAGATGCCTATTGCCTGTTCTTCTTCGGCGGGTACAGTTAAGCACGGTATCAAATAATCCCCTTGCCTTTCGTATTTGCCGCCCAGTTCCTCAAATAATGATTTTGCCATTGTCTGTTACCTCCACATTCTTTTTTATTTTGAATGTCCGCAAAATCCGTCCTACATCTGCCGAACCGTGGCAGGGGTCATTACGCCGCTCCGACTGACACTTTCAACAAGCTGTTCCATATCCTCATTCATTAAAACTTTGAATGGGTGGTCTGGAAACTCGTCAATTTTGGAAATGGGTATCTCCCTTATTTTACTTAATTTCGCTTCTGCACGGCTCTCGTCTGTTTCAAAGAGGTCATCGTATGCGGTCAGCTCGATTTCTGTTCTTTTGCTTCTCGCCAATCTCTGCTACCTCCTTTCCCAACTGCTCATAAGCTGCGGCTACCTTGCCGCTTTTGTCATAGGCAAAAATGCTCTTTCCCTCTGCGGTGGCTTCTACTGCACGGATTGAATGAGGTATCTGGGTATCAAACACCTTGATTCTCTGCCCATATGCACTTTTCACCGTAGCGGTGATTTCTTTTGAAATATTCGTGCGTGGCATTACCATCGTCATTAAAATACCGTCAATCCGCAGATGGGGATTGATTTGCCGTTTGACCTTAGACACGGAGCGAAGCAACAGCTCTAATCCCTTTGCGGAAAGATAATGGGGCTGTGTCGGGATAACCACGCTGTCAGCCGCCGCAAGTGCGTTGATTGTCAGCATACCCAAGCTCGGCATACAGTCCACCAGAACCACATCGTAATTCTTTTTTACTTCATTAATGCAGGTTTTCAGCACGCTTTCACGGCTTATGGCATTGATAAGCCGTACTTCCAGTCCCGACAGTTCAATGTTGGACGGGAGCAGGTCAACGCCCTCGTTATGGTGCAGGATAGCTTTCTGGACATTGGCAGGCTTATCGTCTATCACGTCCTGCATGATGCTTGAAAGCGTATCCGATAAATCGTCTGGTCTGCCGTAACCGAGGGACATCGTTAAGTTTGCCTGTGCGTCGGCATCAATGAGCAGGACTTTCTTACCCTGCTGTGCCAGACTGACACCCAGATTGACCGCTGTGGTGGTCTTGCCGACACCGCCTTTCTGATTCGTCAGAGCGATTACTTTGCAATTTGACATAGGTGCGTCCTCCTTTCGCATAAATTTAGCCACTTTGTCAAGGTGGCTATGTAACAGTACCAGAGAACGCAAAAAAGCCGCTTACTCTAAAAAACAAATAAGAATAAGCGGCTTATAATGATGTGCCTTAGACATATTCAATTTTCATTCTCTTAATCGGTGCGTTTATGACTTTGAATATCAGTTCGTCAACGCAGTCCGTATATCTGCCCTGCTGTATGAGCTGATTTTTCAACTCCACAAGGCTATGTAAAAGTAATGTTCTTTCTTGACTATCCACATACAAATGATTTTTCTTTTCTCTCATAAATGTCACCGTCCTTTCTTCGCTCTATTATACAGGAAACTGACGACGACACTCAAAGGTACAAATCCATGAAAAACATCCGACTATCAAATCATGCGAAAATACTCTAATGCCTCCCTTATAGCTACTTCTTTCTCTGGCGGGCATTTCGGCTGTCTGGAATTTTCCGATTTCGGCAGATTGTAATTTGCTCTCTCAATAATACCACATTTCTGTTTTATCTGTGCGATATACAGATTGCTGACTTTCAATCCCGTATGTTCCAGTACATAATTCTTGATTTCTTCATAGGTGGCTTTGCTCTCCGCAGCAGTCAAATCAAGCTCATCCATCGTGAGTTCAACCTCAATATGATGCTCGACATTGAGTTTGGACAATAAACATACCGTCTCCACATGGCAAGTATGCGGAAACATATCTACCGCCCTTCCTCTTACCACTTCATATCCTCTCTCCCCCAGATACTTCACATCCCTCGCCAGCGTAGCCGAATCACAACTGACATACACAATCCTCTGCGGCTGCATCTGCACCATCGTCTCAAGCACAGATTCCTCGCACCCCTTCCTCGGCGGATCCACCACGATCACATCCGCCCGTGCCTGCTTACCGGGATGCTCTATAGCATAATTCGCATAGAATTCCGGCAGAACCTCCTCCGCCTTCCCCGCATAGAACTCCACATTGCCGATCTCATTGATCCTGGCATTCATCTTCGCATCCGCAACCGCCTGGGGAACAATCTCCACACCGTAGACCTTCCCCGCCTTTTGTGCCAGGAACAGAGAGATAGTCCCGATTCCGCAGTACACATCCCACACCGTCTCCGCCCCATGAAGCCCCGCATATTCAAGCGCAGTTTCATACAGCTTCCTGGTCTGAACCGGATTCACCTGATAGAACGACAGGGGCGAGATTCGATATTTCACATCTCCGATATAATCCGTGATATAACTCTGCCCCCACAACGTGATGATCTCGGTACCCATGATTACGTTCGTCTTATCCGTATTGACACAGACCGTGATGCTGGCCATCCCCTGAATCCGCGAAAGCCTGTCCGCCAATTCCTCTGCATGCGGGAGCTGTCTTCCATTCAGCACCAGGCAGACCATGATCTCATCCGTGGCAAAACCATAGCGGAGCAGTATGTGACGCACTAACCCTCTGTGCTGTTCTTCATCGTAAGGCTCAATCCCATATTGCTCCATATAATCGAGGATAATCCTTAGAATATCTCCGTTTATCTCTACACCGAGACTGCAGTCAAGGCACGGAATGATCTGATGAGTCCGGCCTGCATAGAACCCTGCCGTTGGTCTGCCGTTTTTATCCCTTCCTACAGGATATTGCGCTTTATTCCGGTATCTATAAGGCATATCCATCCCACAGACCGGCTCAAAGACCGCATCCAACACATCCCCGGGAATCCCGCCGATACGCATCAGATTGTTCCTAACCTTCTTTTCTTTGAATTCGAGCTGCTTCTCATAGCTCATAGCCTGAATCTGACATCCGCCGCATTGCCGGGCTACCGGACACTTTGGTTCTGCACGGTATTCTGACGGACGTATAATATTCATAAGCCTAGCATATCCGTAATTTTTCTTGGCCTTCATAATCTTGGCTTCTACGGCATCTCCGATTATCGCATCTTTGATAAACAGAGTATATCCATCGACCTTTCCAATGCCTTCCCCGCCAATTCCCATATCCTCTATTTCAACTGTAACCACATCATTCTTCTGCATAAATATACCTCTTTTTTCATTTGGATACAGGGCAAAATTCAATTTGGGACGTAGTAAACTGTCATTTTACTACGTCCCCATCCCTATCGTCTTTCTTAGATTGGTCTCAAACAGCCGGTTATACCCCAGCCAGTCATACGTATTCTTATCCTTGAATATCTCCGTCAGCGTCTGCATCTTCGCATCCGCACAATCTGCAAAGTTAAGTGCAAATGCCTCTGCGAGCGCAGGCTTCTTCGGCGATCCATATTCCAGTTCCCCGTGATGTGCCACAATACAATGCTTCAGCTCGCTTGCCAGTCTGTCCGGAAAATCCGGTATCGACCTCGCCGCTTCGCTGATCATCTCCACACCTATTACAATATGGCCGAGAAGCTGACCGTCGTCTGTATAGTCATTCTCCGGAAACGGAGACAACTCCTTGATCTTCCCGATATCATGGCAGATCGCCGCCGTGTACAGGACGTCACTGTTCAGGATCGGATACGCCCCCACCATATATTCACAGAACTTCACAACACTAAGCGTATGTTCCAGAAGCCCTCCCGAGAAGCCATGATGTACACTCTTAGCCGCCGAATGCGCCTTGAACTTCCGGATAAACGCCTCGTCCTTCACGAAATAATACTCTACCACCTGTCTCAGATATGGATTCTCAATCTTCTTCACATACCCCAGCAGTTCTTGATACATCTTCTCTGTATCCTTCCCGCTGGTCGGCAGATAATCCGCCATAGAGTATTCTGTCTCTTCCGCTTTGCGGATCTGCTTGATATTCAATTGAAGGTTATTGTTATAATTGATGATCTCTCCATATACCTCTATAAAATCCATCTCATCATAATCCGCGATTCCTCCCGAATTCGGATCCCAGACCTTCCCGTCCAGCACCCCGGTCTTATCCTGAAGGATCAGATTATCATATGGTTTCCCGTTTCTTGTCTCTGCAGAGCGTTTCCCCTTACACAGATAAATGTTCCTGATTGTCTCTCCCTCTCGAAGAGTGTTGATAAATCTCATATTTCCGCCTCTTTCTGTCTCAGGAAATGTGAAGAAATAATGCCGTCTCTCACAGTTCCCTATTCTCATGCTGTCTTTTCTTCAGAACGACCACATACGTCCTTTTCTACTCCTTACTCCCTACCGTCACAGTGAAATCAATATCCACATAACCATCGGCTCCCTGACGCTGTCCCTTCACCTTGACTTCACTTCCGACCTTCTTTTCCATCAATGACTGATGGTAAGCGCTGTAGGATGCGACCTCATCATCACCGATACTGGTGATGACGTCACCGCTCTGGATTCCCGCCGCCATGGCCGGAGAATCTGCCTCTACATTCTTCACATACAGACCCTTGGGAATTCCCTGCTCTTCTATCTCCTCCGTGACATCCACGCCGTAGATACCGATATACGGAACGCCCTGCCCATTGGACAGGCATTCGATTATGTCCTTCACGTCCGTGATCCCATATCCTATGATCAGCTCCGTACTTCCTTCCTCCGCCGCACTCTGATCGATCAGGGCAATCGTCTCTCCTTTCAGATTCACGATGAATCCGCTCCCGTTCTTCGAGCCGGCAATGTCCGTATTGATCAGACGATATTGCCTGTCAGCCAGATCCAGAGTATTCTTCCCAGATGCGATCGAGCCAAATCCCATGGCGCCGGCATACCCAAAGGGCTTGCCGAGAACGATTGCCACATCCCCCTTGGACACTGCGTTGGAGCTTCCCAGTACCGCCGTCTCAATCTGTGCCCAAGTCGAGTCCTCCAGATCAGAACGGCTCACGGCATAGATTCCGATTCCTAGAGTTCCGTCACTCTTCTTCAATACCGCCGGGTACGCATTCCCATCGTTGAAGATCACCCGCAATTCCTGCGCCTCCTTGGCAACAGAAGACTTGCCAAGAATCAGAAGCTCCCTTCCGTTATCCGCAACGATCAGGCCGGACACACTGTTCTTATAGTCCTTCGCCTCCTCCGTCCAGTCCTGTTCCTTCGCAACCGCAACGATCTCTGCCACTGAACGGTTCGCTTCAATACCGATCGCCGTCAACGACTGCTGCATCTGCCGGTAGCTGTCTGCGTCAAGTGTCTGCTGTACCGCTGGTTCTGCCGGCTCCGACTCCGGTTGTACTTCATCTTCTTCCGGCTCCTCCTTAGGAATCGTGACCTGCGCGGGATCATCCTGGAAAATGCCTTCCATCACCGGTCTCAGCGCAGTGAAACTGAAACAGGCGCACATCCCAAATACCAGACCAAAACCTGCCATTTTAAAAAATCCTTTTCTGATTCCTCTGCGATCCCGCTTGATCGTCTCCTGCATAAATGAATACTCCGACGGCTCCTCCTGCGGTTCCTCTTTTGGACGTAATTCTTCTTTTGGGTCTCTATGCTCTTCCATAGACGCATCCTTCTCCTTTTATAAATCCATTCCGGGTATACGCCCCATCGAATATAGTATAACCTATGAACGGCAATTGTTCAATATTTCTCTCTTTCTTTTATGGCGCAAATAGGTTAGAATATATCCAGGTGATGAATATGAATAAGAAAACATTAAACAAACTAGAATACAATAAGATTATTGAGCAGCTCACAGACCATGCCTCATCTTCCAGCGGCAAGGAGCGCTGCAAGAAGCTTAAGCCTATGACTTCTCTGCCCGAGATCACGGTTTCCCAGCAGCAAACGGCGGCCGCATTTACACGGATCGTTAAGAAAGGCCGTCTTTCCTTTGGCGGGTGCAGCCCGGTCAATGATTCCCTGCGGCGCTTAGAGGTCGGCGCGGCCCTTGGAAGCGGAGAACTCTTACGCATCTGCAAGCTTCTGGAAACTGCCGGACGCGCCAAAGCATACGGCAGGCACGACAACAATGACGACCAGGAAGACTGCCTGGACCCGTTTTTCCGGCAGTTAGAGCCACTGACCACATTGTCGGCAGAGATCCGCCGATGCATTTTAGAGGAAGATGAGATCAGCGACGATGCGAGCGGTACATTGAAGCATATCCGCCGCTCCATCAGCCAGATGAACGACAAGGTTCATTCCACGCTTACCGGCATGGTCAACGGATCTCTGCGCACTTACCTGCAGGATCCTATCATAACCATGCGCGGAGACCGCTACTGTATCCCGGTCAAGGCAGAGCACAGAGGCCAGGTTTCCGGTCTGATCCACGACCAGTCCTCCACTGGTTCCACACTATTTATTGAACCGATGGCAGTGGTCAAACTAAATAATGATCTAAAGGAGCTCTACGGGAAAGAGCAAGAAGAGATACAAGTAATCCTTGCCCGTTTAAGCGAGGACACGGCAGCATATACAGAAGAGATCCGCAGTAATTACACTGTTCTTGGCGAACTGGATTTCATCTTCGCGAGAGGTAGTCTTGCGCTGGATATGAATGCATCCATGCCGTTATTTAATACAGAAGGCCGCATCCACATCCGTGAGGGGCGTCATCCGCTTCTTAATAAGAGACAGGTTGTCCCCATCACCGTAACCCTTGGGGATACCTTTGACCTGCTGATCATTACCGGCCCCAATACAGGCGGTAAGACGGTATCCTTAAAGACCGTGGGGTTATTTACACTGATGGGACAGGCGGGACTTCATATCCCGGCATTAGACCGTTCCGAGCTTGCCGTATTCGAACATGTATATGCCGATATCGGAGATGAGCAGAGCATTGAACAGAGCCTCAGTACCTTCTCGTCTCATATGACGAATATTGTATCCTTCTTAAAGCACGTGGACGAGCATTCACTCGTTCTGTTTGACGAGCTTGGAGCCGGAACAGACCCTACCGAGGGCGCTGCCCTTGCTACTGCGATCTTGAACCATCTGCATCAGCGGGGGATCCGCACCATGGCGACCACCCATTACAGCGAATTAAAGGTATACGCCCTGTCCACTCCTCAGGTAGAGAATGCCTGCTGCGAGTTCGATCTGGAGACCCTCCGCCCTACCTATCGGCTCCTCATTGGAATCCCGGGGAAGAGCAATGCATTTGCTATCGCAGGCAAGCTTGGGCTGCCTGATTATATTATAGAAGAAGCCAGGACACATCTGACCGAACAGGACGAATCCTTTGAAGATCTGCTCACAGACCTGGAGACTAGCAAACGCACCATCCAGAAGGAACAGGATGAGATCAACGCATACAAACGTGAGCTGGAACGGCTCAAAACCGAGGTGCGCCAAAAACAGGAACGGTTAGAAGAACAGAAGGAACGGATCCTCAGGGAAGCCAACGAGAAGGCCCATGCCATCCTGGCGGACGCTAAAGAGACTGCCGACGAGACTATCCGCAATTTCCATAAGTTCGGCAAGGAGAACATTTCCGCAGCAGAGATGGAGAAAGAACGCGAACGTCTCCGCAAAAAGATGGCTTCTGTCAGCTCCCATACAACGCTGGAAGCGAAGAAGCCCCGCAAGCAGCATAAGCCGTCCGATTTTAAGCTGGGTGAATCCGTCAAGGTCTTAAGCATGAACCTGAACGGAACGGTCACCTCCCTTCCTGACGCCAGAGGCAATGTAACCGTACAGATGGGAATCCTCCGCTCCCAGATCCATATCTCTGATCTGGAGATCATAGAAGAGACCCCGTCTTACTCCGCCAAGCAGATGCATAAGACCTCCAAGGGTAAGATGAAGATGGGCAAGTCCTTCTCTGTAAGCCCGGAGATCAACCTGCTTGGGAAGACCGTGGACGAGGCTGTCGCGGAACTGGACAAATATTTAGACGACGCCGCACTTGCGCACCTGTCCTCCGTCCGTGTCGTACACGGTAAGGGAACCGGCGCATTGCGGACAGGCATCCACAATTATCTTCGGCGCCAGAAGCATGTCAAATCCTTCCGGCTCGGTGCATTCGGCGAGGGGGATGCCGGCGTCACGATCGTCGAACTGAAATAAAAGGAGACAGATATGGTAAATAAACAGAAAATCTTAATCGTCGACGACGACGAGAATATTGCAGAACTGATATCCCTGTATCTTACCAAGGAATGCTTCGATACCATGATGGTGTATGACGGTGAGAAGGCGCTCATCGCCCAGGAAACCTATCAGCCCAACCTGATCCTTCTGGACCTTATGCTCCCTGGGATCGACGGCTACCAGGTGTGCCGGGAGATCCGGGCAAAATCTGCCGTTCCAATCATCATGCTGTCGGCAAAGGGAGAAGTCTTCGACAAGGTCCTTGGACTGGAGCTGGGTGCAGACGACTACATCATGAAGCCATTTGACTCTAAGGAACTGGTAGCCCGGGTTAAGGCCGTTCTCCGCCGCTATCAGGCCGTTCCCAAGGCCGAGACTGCCAGGGAAGACAAGGGCAAATGCGTGGAATACCCCGGCATTTCTATCAACCTCACCAATTATTCCGTGCTGGTTGACGGACTCAGAGTCGATATGCCGCCAAAGGAGCTGGAGCTGTTATACTTCCTTGCTTCCTCTCCGAACCAGGTATTTACCCGGGAACAGCTTCTTGACCAGATCTGGGGATACGAATATATCGGAGATACCCGTACCGTTGACGTTCACATCAAACGGCTCCGCGAGAAGATCAAGGATCACGGCTCTTGGGGCATCAGCACCGTCTGGGGCATCGGGTACAAGTTCGAAGTGAAATAAACCTGACTATAAGGAGACTACATGCGCAGCACGTTACACTTGAAATTCATAATCGTATATATCATCTTCGGATTCCTGAGCATTTTCACAGTGGCGACACTGACCTTCAATCTGACCGAGAGTCCGCTGGAGGAGAAGACCGCCACCTCCCTTTACCGGGAGGCCAGCCTGATCGCAAGCAATTATCTGCCCGCTTACTTTGATGAGACCCTGGATCTGGGCGAAGTACGTCTCCAATTATCAGGTATGGAGATACAGTTGGAGGCTGCGGTATGGTTTGTCGGCAGGGATGGAACGATGATAACCTCCGCAGAGCCGGAGACTTATCCTCCCGCCCCCAGGCATATTGAAGCCTTTAATCCTGCCGAGAGCGGCGGACAACAATATCTGACGGGCAATTATCACGATTATTTTGAAGAAGACGTCATGACCGTACAAGCGCCGGTCGTATACGGATATACTCCGAACGGATATCTGCTGATCCATAAGTATACCTCCGATATCCGCGACACCCAGAATATCCTGATGCATGCCGCGATCATCACGGTATTGGTGATATATCTCCTCTCATTCATGATTCTTCTGGCTTTCCAGTATTTCATATACCGGCCGCTGCGCAAGATCACGGAAGCAGCCACACAATATGCATCCGGCAACCTGGAATACGAGATCCCTGTCAATACCGAGGATGAGATGGGCTATCTGTCCGCGTCTCTGAACTATATGTCCTCCCATCTGCGGGATATGGACGATTATCAGAAGAAATTCGTGGCAAATGTCTCTCATGACTTCCGTTCCCCTCTTACATCCATCAAGGGCTATGTAGAGGCTATGACAGACGGTACCATACCGCCGGAACTGTATGACAAATACTTGAAGATCATCCTGTTTGAGACGGAACGTCTGACCGACCTTACCCAGGATCTTCTGACCTTGAATGAATTCGACACTAAGAATCTTCTGCTGAACAAAGAACTCTTTGACATCCACGATATGATCAAGCAGGTCGCGGCCTCTTTCGAGGGCACCTGTACGCAGAAGAAGATTTCCATAGACGTGGTGCTTGCCGCCAAACACCTGAATGTCAACGCCGACAAGCGAAAGATCCAACAGGTACTCTATAACCTTCTGGATAATGCAATCAAGTTCAGCGATCCTGACTCTGTAGTTACGGTCGAAACGACCGAACGCGGGGATAAAGTCTACATCTCGGTAAAGGACGACGGTATCGGCATTCCCAGAAGTTCTTTGAATAAGATCTGGGAACGCTTCTACAAGTCTGATCTCTCCCGCGGGAAGGACAAGAAAGGGACCGGCTTAGGTCTTGCCATCGTCAAGGAAGCGATCCAGACTCACGGTGAGAATATCAATGTGGTCAGCACAGAAGGGGTTGGGACGGAGTTCATCTTCTCACTGCCCAAGGGATAAGAAAAACGCAGGCTTGACAGGCTGCGTTTTTTATATTTCATTACTGTACGATCACCGTCGGATATCCGGCCTGTTTCAGCCGCTGCTCCATCTCGACCGCATCGTCCATATCTGTAAAATAGCCGACCTGGACACGGATATACGGACCAGAATCGTCCAGGAAGGCCGGGAATCCCTGTTCCAACAACTCGTTCAACAGTCTCTCTGCATATCTTCGGTTGCGGAAAGCACCTACCTGGACACGGAAGCTGTCATTCTCGATGATTCCCTCTGAACTCAGCGTATCTAAGACTCCTCCTGCGATCGCCCGCGCAATATCCTGGAAGTTATTGTCAAATAATTCGTTGTCCACATCCGAATTAATGAACCCGGCTTCCACCAATAATGCCGGCATCCTCGTTCTTCTAAGTACCACCAGGTTGGGGCGGGCTTTTACCCCCAGATTCACGAAACCGACTGCTTCCAACTGATCGTTGATATCCTGCGCCATCTGATATTTCAGACCAGACAGATCGTATACCAGCGTCTCTACCCCCGACACTTCATTATCCGTCGGATATGAATTCCTGTGAATCGATATGAAGAAATCTACCCCCGCATTGTTCGCTTCCATCGCTTTCTCATAGGGCGTCTGGTACACATCTGTTGTTCTCGTATATTGTACGTCGATTCCGTTATTCTGAAGAATCTCTCCTACTGCCAAGGTCAGCCTCAAGGCATCGTCCTTCTCCTGTCGGCCGTTGTAGACAGCGCCCGGGTCACGGCCCCCGTGTCCGGCATCCAGCATGATTGAATACGGCATATACTGCTCCTGATACTTTTTGCATTATTATATGCCGAAAATCCTTATTATGTGATACATCCCGAACAATCACCGAGAGATCTGTCTTCTTTCAGACTCTCACCGCACATTCTTCGTCGCCACAATACTGACCCCCGTTCCGGCAGCATCGTCCAGTATAACATCCCCAATTTTAACCGGCGCCGATACAACCACGTCTTTCAGCTCTCTTACGCACTCCAGCACCTTCTCCTTAGGTATATCCTCCTTCGTCTTAACCGAGACCATACTCGCACTGCCTCCCGATACCTTCACCGTGGAAGTCACAATCCTGGTCGGTTCAGTCAGTTCTTTTCTGGCATAAGCATCTCCTCGTCTGCAGGTGTTGCCCGCAACGCTTACGATTTCCTTTCCATCCATGGTTACTGTAAGCATACAGCCCAATGGGCAGTTGATACATATCAGATTCTTCTCTTCCATCTCTCTTATGCCTCCTCAATCCTCACATTTATCTCCTTCAAATCAGGATACTCCATAAGCTGTTTTTTCGTGAGCATGATCTCTTCCATCTCACCGGGTGCGACCACTGCTTTCTTCCTCCGCGAGATCATCTCGCCGTCAAAGTAGACGCTGACATAACAGTTCTTATATACGCCTCCCACCCGGAAACGCACCGTCAGATGTTCTCCCATCCGTTCGGCGCATATAGTCTCAGGCACCGTATAGCGCACCCCGGTTCCCACAGTAAGACGAACGAAAGGAGTGGTTGCCGTCTCCTTTGCCGACCGCACATACGCCGCCGCGTTCTTTCCTGCTGCCGCCGCTTCCTCCGATACGAAATCCACCAGATCATGTACATGAAGCACATTACCGCATGCGAAGACTCCCTCTATATTCGTCTCTAGGCTCTCGTTCACCCGCGGGCCAGATGTGACCGGATTCAACTCCACTCCCATACCTGCGGAAAGCTCGTTCTCCGGGATCAGGCCGACCGAAAGAAGAAGCGTGTCACAGGAATAGAACTCTTCTGTTCCCGGTATCGGCTTACCCTTACAATCAACCTCCGCCAGCGTAATTCCCTCAAGCCTTTCCTTTCCCTTGATATCAACCACCGTATGGCTCAGCTTAAGCGGTATTCCATAGTCGTCAAGGCACTGCACGATATTCCGCTTAAGACCGCCGGAGTATGGCATCAGTTCCGCCACGACCTTTACCTTCGCGCCCTCAAGGGTCATCCTTCTTGCCATGATCAGACCGATATCGCCGGAACCCAAGATAACCACCTCGCGCCCCGGAAGATACCCTTCCATGTTCACAAGCCTCTGAGCCGTACCCGCCGAGAATATCCCTGCCGGGCGGAACCCCGGAATGTTCAGAGCGCCCCTTGGTCTCTCCCTGCATCCCATCGCCAGTATGACCGCTCTGGCGCAAACCTCGAACAATCCCTCTTCCCTGTTCATCGCCGTCACGACTTTATCCTGGCTGATATCCATGACCATGGTATTTAACTTGTACTCAATATCCAGCTCCAATACCTGCTCAATAAATCTCGCCGCGTACTCCGGTCCCGTCAACTCTTCCTTAAATGTATGAAGCCCAAACCCGTTGTGGATGCACTGGTTCAGGATGCCTCCTAATTCTCTGTCACGTTCCAGGATCAAGATCTTGTCGATACCGTTTTTCTTCGCGGCAACCGCAGCCGCAAGACCTGCCGGACCGCCGCCTATGATCACAATGTCTGCTGACAAATGGTTATTCATATCTCTGTTCCCTCCCCTATAGTATATCTTTATTCGTGCCTGCAATAATTCTGGATGCTCCACCGGATTTCGTGACGTCCCTAATGTCCATATCCCATTCTCTCGCCAGAATCTCCATTACCCTTGGAGAACAGAAACCTGCCTGACAGCGTCCCATTCCGGCTCTTGTTCTGCGTTTTACACCGTCCAGAGATCTCGCCCCAAGAGGACGCCGAATCGCATCAATGATCTCGCCTTCCGTGATCATCTCGCACCGGCAGATGATATTACCATATGCAGGATTCTCCTTAATAAGCCTTTCCTGTTCTTCCTTTGACAGCTCCGCCGGCTTCAAGATGCCTTTCCTGACAGAGATGAAATCCTTCTTCTCAGTGAGTTTCATACGATCTCTTAGGATACCGGCGATCCGTTTCCCTACCGCCGGACAGCTCGTAAGTCCCGGGGATTCGATACCGGCGCAGTCGATAAATCCCGGTGCGTCCTCCAGCTCCTCTATAATGAATTCGTCATCCTTCTCATGCGCCCGAAGTCCTGCAAAAGATGTGATCACCTGCCTCATCGGGAGATTCCTCGCGTTCATTCCGACCTTCTCAAGCACCTGATCTAGACCTTCTCTGGTCGTGTTCGTGCCCTCCTTATCCTCGATGTCTATAGCGGTGGGTCCAAGGATCAGATTACCGTGGGCAGTCGGAGCAACAAGAACCCCTTTCCCAAACTTCCCCGGAAGCGTGAAGACTGTACTCTTCACATGGTTCCCCGCACTCTTATCCAGCAGGCAGTAATCCCCTCTTCTCGCCGTGATCTCTATCTTACGCTCACTGACCATATTGTGGAACCGGTCTGCATAGACGCCGGCCGCATTTACCACGAATCCGGCCCGGAAAATTCCCTGATCCGTAACAAGCTCATAACCTTCCTCAAGCCGTCTGATCTCCTGTACTTCTGTACAGAACCGGAATTCTGCGCCGTTGGCATACGCATTCTCCGCCAGGGCGATATTCAGCTCGAAGGGGCAGACAATCCCCCCAGTCGGCGCATACAGCGCGGCGTACACATCCTCTGTCACATTCGGCTCTTTTGCCAGAACCTCTTCTCTTCCAAGGATCTGAAGCCCCTTCACCCCGTTGGCAATCCCTCTGTCGTACAGCTCACGAAGCTTCGGCATGTCTTCCTCGCTTCGGCAGATCACCAGTGAACCGTTGCGCACAAACGGAATATCCAGTTCTTCCGACAGCTTCTCCATCATCTCATTCCCCCGCAGATTCATCTGCGCTTTCAGGGAACCGACCGGCGCATCGTAACCGGCATGGACGATCCCGCTGTTGGCCTTAGAGGTCCCGCAGCATACGTCTTCCTCCTTCTCAAGTACACATAACTTAACATGGCAGCGCGACAGTTCTCGCGCCGCTGCACAGCCAGATACTCCGGCTCCGATAATGATTACTTCATATTCATGCATCTTTCTGACTCCTCTCTCGTTGTTCACGGAAGTCAAAGACCTCGCGACCGGGATCTTTGACTCTCGCGGCAGTCGCCAAATGTGCATGCAAGCATGCCCGCTTGGCTTATTGCCCACGGAAAAAAGAGTCGACAAACAGACGCATCTCTCTCAATGCGGTGATTGCCTGACTCTTCTCTCGTGCAATTCTCTCTTCAATTATTCTTATCCGGCCTCTGGTCATTCGCTGCCCAGATAGTTCTTCTTATCTTGCTTATTCTTCATCCTTCGCCCATCCATAGGCATACTTGACAGCCTTATTCCAGCCCTTGATCTTCTTCGCCCGTTCTTCCATTGCGATCGCAGGCTCGAAGGTCCGGTCGATCGCCCAGTTCTTAAGCACATCTTCCTTGCTCTTCCAGTAGCCTACTGCCAGGCCCGCCAGATACGCGGCTCCCATAGCTGTCGTCTCGACGCACTGCGGACGCTGCACCGGGGCGTTGATGATATCGGCCTGTGTCTGCATCAGGAAATCATTGGCGCTGGCGCCCCCGTCTACCTTCAGTGACGCCAGGGAAATGCCTGAATCCGCCTTCATCGCCGCCAGTACATCATTGACCTGATAGGCAAGGGATTCTAAGGTCGCGCGGATAATATGATACTTATTCACTCCGCGGGTGATCCCCACGATGGTTCCTCTCGCATACTGATCCCAGTGCGGCGCCCCAAGCCCTGTAAATGCAGGCACCACATAGCATCCGTTGGTATCCTTCACCTTCTTCGCCATATATTCCGAATCTGCAGCCGAATCAATCAGGCGCATCTCATCTCTCAGCCATTGGATTGCCGCTCCTGCTACGAAGATCGATCCTTCAAGGGCATAATTCACCTTGCCGTCAAGTCCCCAGGCTATGGTGGTGACCAGTCCATTCTTCGAGAACACCGGCTTCTCTCCGGTATTCATCAGCAGGAAGCATCCGGTTCCATATGTATTCTTGGCCTCCCCCGCCGTAAAACAGGTCTGCCCAAATAACGCCGACTGCTGGTCGCCTGCCGCCCCGGCAATCGGAATCGGTCCGCCAAGGAAGGATGGATCCGCTTCACCGTAGACACAGCTTGAAGGCTTCGCCTCTGGAAGCATACATCTGGGAATATTCAACTCTTCTAAAATCTCATCATCCCATTCCAGTGTATTGATATTAAAAAGCATGGTGCGGGAAGCGTTGGAATAATCTGTCACATGGACCGCACCCTTCGTAAGCTTCCAGATCAGCCAGGTCTCTACCGTTCCGAACAGAAGCTCTCCTCTCTCGGCTCTCTCCCTTGCTCCCGGTACATGGTCCAGTATCCATCTCACCTTCGTCCCCGCAAAATACGCGTCGATCACAAGCCCTGTCTTCTCCCTGAACTTGTCTGTCAATCCCTTCTCCTTCAGAGAATCGCAGTATTCCGACGTTCTCCGGCACTGCCAGACAATCGCATGATAGATAGGTTCTCCCGTATTCTTATCCCACACGATCGCTGTCTCCCTCTGGTTGGTGATCCCGATTGCGGCAATATCCTCTGCCGTTGCTCCGATCATATTCATCGCCTCTACGGCTACTCCCATCTGGCTCGCCCAGATCTCATCGGCATCATGCTCCACCCAGCCCGGCTTGGGGAAATACTGCTTAAACTCCCGCTGGGCAACGCTGCACATCTCGCCTGCCTCGTTAAAAAGAATACACCTGTTGCTGGTCGTTCCGGCATCCAATGCCATTACATATTTGGCCATACCTTCTTCTCCTCCTGTTCTCTTGTCTGCGCCTTCCAAAACCTATATCTGCTCCTCATTCTACACCTGCACGCATCCTGTATCTGCCATATATCCTACATCCGCCACACATCCTGATTCGTCGTAGATACCGCGATCGCTCCGGCATTAAGCGCTCCCATCACAGATTCCTTGTCCGTGATCAGGCCTCCCGCAATAATAGGAGTCCTGGATGTTCTGCAGATCTTCTGTATCACCTTGGGCATCAGTCCCGGAAGCACCTCTATAAAGTCCGGCTTCACAATAGACTGCTGCTGCCTGATACTCTCCAATGCCATAGAATCGATCAGGAAATACCGAAGGACCGTACACAGGGACAATTCCCTCCCCCTTCGTATCAGAGACGGCTTCGTTGATATGATCCCGTCTGCCTGCGTATTCCTCTTGATAAAATCAACCGCCACCTCCTTTGAACTTAAGCCCGCGATCAGATCCACATGAACCATGGCCATCCGTCCCGTCTCCTTCACCTGGCTTACGATCTCTCCGATCGAACAGATATCGCCGAACAAGATAAAAACCACTTTGATATCCTCAAGCCTGCAGCACATTCTGAGGCCTTCCATATCTTTGACTGCCGCAACGACCGGATTCCCCTCGATCGCATCATAATACTTCCTGTCCATCTCTTCTCCCCTCATATGCTCAAGTTCAAAAGATCTGCTGCCGCCAGATCCCCGCGGCAGCTGCAAAATATACACGCAAGCATATCTGTCTGGTCCGTTGCCTGCGGAAAAAAAGAGCAAACTTCACAACAACACTTCTGCTGCCCTCATTCGCTCTCCTATCTCAACACTGCTATTCAACTGTTATAACTATATCATAACAAAGCGAACTTCACAACTGTTTTTTACAAATATTCGTTAGCCTGCCCGCCAACAGCAGAAGTGTATTTCTCCGCCAGACTATGGCCGTTATACATCCGGTACCCGCAAGTCCAAGGAGAACAATACCGCCTCTGCGAATCGGTTCTGCGACTGTCTCTTGCTGCTCCCGGATTACCTGATCCTTCGTACTTTCTTGAACAGGAACTCCCAGCATCTTCCTGATCGGTCCTGCAAACCTGTTAAGAAGGCTTTGCTTATGCGCCACTGTAAAATCCATACATGATACCGCACAGTTGCCTGCTCTGTCATATGCCTTCACCAGGACTTCGTAGTCCTTGCACTCTTTTATCTCATAGGAATAGGTCTTTTTCTCAGCGCTGGTCTTCTGTAATTTCCCATTGATCCGAATTTCCTCGATATAATCTTCCTGATCCTCAAGCGATACTTCGAGATTCATTGCTTCCTCGTAGACCTGTCCGTCCCTGGCATTTCCGAATATGATCCGCGGCGCCGTTCGGTCAATGGCAAATTCTGCTTCCGCCCTGCCTTTATTCCCGGCAGAATCCTCCGCCTGTACCTCTAATACATGCTTCCCTTCTCTCAAGATATTCTCTCCAATATGGTACGGCCTGCCGTCCAGACATACTGAGTAAGTATAGCTGGTAAAGTCCTCTACCGTTTCTTCCGCCGGATATTCCCAACAGAAGCTCTTCATATACTGCCCGTCCAGCTCATCTACATGGCGGATGACCGGATCCTCACTGTCTATGATCACCTGTCCCTTGCTGCTGCCCTCATATCCCGCCTGATCCCATGCACTGACGCTCAGTTGATAGATTCCATCTTCATTCAAGGTCTGCCGTGCACTTTTGCCTCCTTCTTCTTCCTTCCACTCTTCTGCCGCCAGACATATGACCCGTCCTCTAGGATTCTCCCATCTGGCGCCTGCCTCTATTTTCCCGACAACATTCTCCTCCTCTATCCGATATTCAACCTCCACCGGTTCACTGGTGATCATGTAGTCTGATACCCCTTCCACCGCTGTTCTGGGCGGACGCTGATCGATATAGAGACCGCACGTCTCTCTTGCAATATTTCCGGCGCGGTCAGTCACTCTCACCATTACAGGAACCGCCTTCCCGCCTGCCGACGCACAAGAGATCAGGAAGCCGGCAGAAGCTTCCTTACTGCTTCCGATCTTCTGGCTGCCTACAAAGCAGGCAATCTCTTCAATCTGGCTCCCCTTGACGCCATCCTCACCGGACGCATTGATGAAAACCTCCTTCTGATACCAGGCTTCTGTTCCCAAAGGTGTCTGGATCCTGACTGACGGCGGCTGTGTATCAACCAGAAATGTCTTCTCTAACGCATATTCTTCCACACGTTTTCCCGCTTCATCCTCCATCCATACCGACAGATGATTGCTGCCCTCAAGGAAACGCTCCCTTCCGATCTTGAAGCTGCCGTCTTTTTCTGTCAGCCCGCCTTCTTCCCTGCGCCCGCTGCTGTCAGTAAAGCAATACCTGGTAACCCCTCTCTCGCTGTTATGCCACACTTCCGCTTCCGGTCTGGTCTTATAATATCCGTTCTGTCCGTCCTCCGGCGGAATGACCGTCTTGAAGCATTCTATAGGCGGTTCTTCCGTATCGTCTTTATCTTCCCCGGAAGTTCCTGGTTCTTCTTCCGTGCCGTCTTTGCCGTCTCCTTCCGGCTCTTCTTCCGTGCCGTCTTTGCCGCCTCCTTCCGGCTCTCCCTCAGGTTCTTTCTTTCCCGATCCGTCGGATGGTCCTTCCTGTGTTCCTCCTGATATCTCATTTCCCTCTTCCCCTGATCCATCCGAGCCTGCGGCCGTCTCCCGGTCTGAGCTTATATTCTGCTCCCCACAACCTTCATCCCTGGCATATGCCGGTCTAACGGCAGACGACTGCTGCCAGTAGATCAATCCCAGTATTACCAACAATGCAACAATATTCTTCATCTTCCTACCCATACGTGATCACCCTCCACTTGTATTTCATATTCTCTTTGCAGCTTCTGAAACTCTTCCATCTCAAGAATCTCCTTGCTCTGGCTGATATATCCCTGTATTGTCTGGACGCACAGCCCGCGGTCTACGGCGCCGTCCTGACACAGCAGCCGAATATGCATGATCTTAAGCCCCTCCGAATCTGTCTGCTCCTCAACTCCTCGAATGCAGGCATCCAATGCCCGGTCATTTCGTCCGCAGCTCTCATATAATACAATAATTTTCCTGTAGATCTCTTCTCTCTTCCCATTATCCTCCGTCTGCTCCAACAGCTCTTCATAGATACGCGCAGCTTCTTCTGATTCCCCCACCCTCTCACAGGCAGAAGCCATATACTCCTTCACTTCCTTTGACTCTTCGCTCTCTTCCTCCAGTTCGTCCAAACAGGCTTTGCCCAGCCGGAGAATAGACTCTGACGACCGTCTCGTATTCAGCGACCCGTAGCCCCTGATCAGACACCGGTACCAGCGTTCGCAGCCTTCCTCCGGCGCCGCTTCCTCCAGCGCCTTCAAGTGTTTACCCAGTTCCCCGGGTTCCTTTCTTCTCCCCAGAAGCGCCTCTACCACCTCCCGCAGATCATCTGCCGGTGTATAATCATTCTTAATCTTCTCAAGATAACGGATGCTCTTCTCATAATCTTCCACATCCAGGATATACGCCATCGCAAGCTCCATATAAGATCTGTATTCTTCTGTCAGCTCTTCTTTCGATTCCCCGGTTTCCTGTACCTCTCTCAAATCCTCAGATCCCCTCATATTCTGAGCGTCTCCTATTTCCTGAGTTTTCCAGTCTTCCCGTGATATCTGGGTTACTGCCTGATGCCGCCCCGTTTGAATCCAATCCTGAAGCTTCCACGCCGCCGCAAGGAACAACGCTGTCCCTCCGATCATGAAGGCCTTCTTTCTTCTGCTGATGCGGCTGTGTCTTATCTTTTTTCGATATTGCGGAATATTTCTGCGAATTTCTGCTGCATTTTGATATGCCAATTTAGATTGATATTTCAGACATTTTGATATGATATTTCGAAATCTTCTTTCCTCCCGCCTGTTAAGCGGCGGCTGCGGCACCGTAACCGACAGAATGTATTGGATGGTCTTCCCCGCCCCATAGATGTCAAGCCCGGTACTTGCCTTCTGGTAGTACGCCTCCTCCGCCGGGAGAAAACATTCCCGGACAGCACGCTTCTGCATGAATTTTAACTGTTTTTCGTTAGAACCTGCCTCCAGGTCAAGGAAATACAATCTCCCCTCTTCCGTGACCACAATACTGTACGGATTGACATACTGATAACAAGGCTTCTTCCTGCACTTATGGAGCATCCCCAACTGCCCTGTAAGATCCCGGATCAGAGCAAACAGACGGCCCTTGGAGATTCCTGTCTGACTTTTAAGCCAACCGGCCAATATCCATCCCTCCACACACTCCGAACTGATATAACAGGTTTGTCCATGCTCAATCAGACGCAATACGTCATACTCTTCTTTTGATGCCACTTGCATCACCTCTTTTTCTTTGCCAGATTATTAAAATTACTAACGGGAAAATCGAATATCGAATTACCAGATCTAAAAGATTCTTTTGAATATTAGAGTGATTTATATATTACTCGATTTCATCTGAAAATACAAGTATTTTTTGAAAAATAAAATAAAAATTCCCGGACAGCAGAACAGATCTGATTCTGTCCCGCTGCCGGGAATTAAAAAACCGTCTTTTACAGAGGTCTATCTATAGCTTAACTCTGTCGGTGTAAGCAGATGTCTCGGAATTCCGTCAACCATAACCGGTGACACATCTCCCTGGATTAAAGGCTTCACGTAGGAAATGAACTCATTCGTCACATAGGTACCTTCTTCGTTCACCCACTCCCTCGGAACAAGCTTCTCATCGTTGGCGATCTTGTGGACATCCTTCACCTCAGTTCCGCACTGATACGGATCATCGGACAATCTCTGCAGGACTACCATCTTGCCGGAATCTCCCTCGTCCGCTGCCTTCACTGCCGCACCGCCTACCTGATATGCTTCCAGGATGTCTACACGGGATGCCGCATGTGATGCGGAACGCTGCAGGGTACTGAGCTCAATCGCACGAGTCTTACATCCGATCTCGCCCGCGATAAAGCTTGCAAGATAAGACGCTGTTCCTGATAACTGCTTATGTCCGAATGCATCGACAAAGTCGATACTGTTGCCAAGTTCACACACATAGGTGCCGTCTGCCGTGCGGATCCCTTCAGAAACCGCAACTACGATAGATGTCTTCTTCTCTACCAGTGCTTTAACCTTCGCGCTGAAGGAATGGAGATCGAACTCGATCTCAGGCAGATAGATCAGATCCGGGCCCTCGCAGTCCTCGCCCATGGACAATGCCGCTGAACCTGTAAGCCAGCCTGCATTACGTCCCATGATCTCTACGATCGTAACGATTCCCTTCTCATGCTCTAAGCAGAATCCGTCACGGATGATCTCTTTCATAGATGTTCCGATATATTTTGCAGCGCTTCCATAGCCCGGCGTATGGTCCGTCAGTGCCAGATCGTTATCAATCGTCTTCGGGCATCCGATAAATCTCGTTGAAAATCCTGTAATGATCGCATAATCAGACAGCTTCTTGATGGTATCCATGGAATCATTGCCGCCGATATAGATAAAGGCTTCAATATCCAGCTTCTCAAGAATCGCAAAAATCTTGTCATATACTTCGCGGTTCTCATGGATCTCAGGCAGCTTGTACCGGCATGAACCTAAAAATGCCGCCGGCGTCCTCTTCAATAATTCCGCATCCAACTCTGTCTTGATGTGATCTGACAGATCGATATATCTCTCCTCTAACAGCCCCTGTACACCATGAAGCATACCATATACCTTCTGCGCTCCACGATCCTTCGCTGTGCGGTAAACTCCGGCAAGGCTTGAATTGATCGCTGCCGTTGGTCCTCCTGACTGTCCAACAATAACATTTCTCTTCATAGTTAATGATTCCCTTCCTTCCTTAAAATTGCTGACGATAGTAATATCTTAGTATATTTTGGCGTAAATGTCTACAAAAAATAGCGTCATATCCGTCAAAAACTTCGGGAAATGCCCTACTCTGACATCTCCGAAACTGCAGTCTGCGCAAAAATATATCCCTTCATACATCCGTTGCCCGTGACGTCGATTACTTCTTTGTCATCCACTTCCACTTCCATCTCACAGTTATTCCTGCACACCTCACAGTTGATCTTCTTCTTCTCCATCAAAGAATTCCTCTCCCGGCAAACAATCTGCCGATATGATAAAAGTCCCCACAGACAATCTGCAAGGACTTAAAGCGTGGGCGAGAGGATTCGAACCCCCGACCTTTTGGTCCGTAGCCAAACGCTCTATCCAGCTGAGCTACGCCCACATAAAACACAAGGTTATTTACAACGATATTTATTATAGCCTAGTTATCATAGAATGTCAAGATAATATTTTAACTTATTTCGGATCGAATGTGCTGGCCTGTCTATTTTATCTGCATCTGGACTTTTCAAAGTATCCAGTTTGATGTTAACATTAGAAAATGTACATCAAGATTCATGTGAGAAGGATATGATATATTATGACGAAAAAAATTGCTGTGATCAATGACCTGTCGGGCTTTGGGCGGTGTTCCCTCACCGCCGCCATCTCTGTGCTCTCTGTGATGGGTGTGCAGGCATGCCCCCTTCCGACTGCACTGCTGACCGCTCAGACAGGATATCCAAGTTACTACTGTGATGATTATACCGACAAGATGGAATATTATCGTTCGGAGTGGGAGAAGATGGGGCAGCATTTTGACGGGATCTATACCGGATTCGTTGCAAGCGAGGAACAGATCCGACAGATCTTCCGATTTGTGGATACCTTTAAGAAACCGGATACCTTTCTCCTGGTGGACCCGGTGATGGGCGACGACGGAGATACTTACTGTATGTATACCCTATCTCTTCTGTCACAGATGAAGAGACTGGTTTCCATGTCCGACATCATTACACCCAATCTGACGGAATTATGCCTGCTGACCGATGCCGATTATCATGCGCTGGCCGGCCGCAGGGATCATCGTGAGCTGATACAGGCAGTCCAGGAGCTTGGACAGGAATTATGCCGCAGGGGACCAAAGACCGTAGTCGTTACCGGGATTCATTTTCAGGATGATGACGGTACGAAGCAGATGGGGAATCTGTGCATTGACCGGAAGGGTGCTTCTCTTTCCTCTTTCCCATATGTAGGCGGCAGCTATTCCGGAACAGGGGATCTGTTCGCCTCCTGTCTGACCGCCGGCATCGCGCGGGGAGATTCTATTCCTTCTGTTATAGAGACGGCCGGCACGTTCTTGGAGCTTGCCCTTCTTGACTCAGTCAGAGAGCAGGTGCCGTGCGAGGACGGGGTGAACTACGAGAAGTATCTGTCT
>Ga0137308_100724_pt1 | contig 45961 bp, 37 predicted proteins | sample Inofrocosms_June_FD_97181 | JGI IMG/M metagenome (GOLD analysis project Ga0137308, IMG submission 97181) | Mouse cecal microbial communities from Vienna, Austria - N-Acetylneuraminic and N-Acetylglucosamine D2O microcosms_June | ecosystem: Host-associated > Mammals > Digestive system > Large...
AATATTGTACACCATCACCAGTGTTGCGGATGTCTATTCCCTTGTCAGAGAAAGTTTCACCGACATCCTCCAGGAACTGTTTTATGCTATCCTCCACGCTTCTGCTTGCTCAATTCCCCCAGCACAGTCGTGGGATTGGTGTTTGCACGTATACACTGGATTATTTTTTCGTTTCCCGTTCAATAGAATCCAGCATATAATTCATCAAAATCATCCGCATCCCTTCATTCATAGTGGACAATTCCTCTTTCAACTCCAGAATGAGCTGATTACTCTGTTCCATATTCTTATCTAATTTGTTAAGCCGCTTATTAATATGCTTTATCTGATTTTCACAGAGTTGGCTAATATACATCTGAGTTTCCCGACACACATCCAACGCTTCTCTTAGTTTCTCTATCTCTTTTATATATTTAGAATTCCATCTATCCATAATGCATCCTCCCTTTCAACATTTCGCCGGGATAATTCCAGCCATACATTCGCCAAAATCAGGACAATCCTCCCTACTTCGCTACTTTTATATCAATAAATCATTATATCAGTAGTCTATCAACTGTTTCCATTATTCCAAGTGCAACCATAGGATTCAGGCATGCCGCTTCTATTTTTTCAGCTTCCAAAATATTATTTTCTAACACCATATCATACTGCGTTTTTAAAGAAGATACTTTTTTCTCCTCCTCCTCCATTATATTTTCCATATAACTTTTTATCTCATCTGTCTGTCCTATCATAGCTTCCTTCACCTTTTTGACAATATTATCCAATGCCTCTTGTATAATTTTATCACTAAACCTTGACATGGCCTGCCTTTTTCTGTTCCCGGCATCCATTTTTAATATCGCCAGACATTCCGAGTCATCTATAGACATCCGTTTTGCCATGTGATTCTTTACTACGCCCTCAAGAGTCCTGCTTATTCTGGTACCAGCACTTTTCATATTTCGAAAACTGGCTCGTCTTTCCATCGCCCCCGGCATCTCTTCCAACAGTTCAACCAGCTGGCTGAAATAGAAGTCCACTTCATTGATACATGCTCTCTCGACCGTATTGGCCTGCTGCAGATACCCCTCCTGATAATCTGCCAGAATATCAGAAAGGCGCTCTGTGGAGTGAATGTTTGCAGACTGCTTTTTATAAGAAGACTCACTGGAAATTTTCTCAGAAAAGGCATCCTGAATATTGCGGCCAAAATTACTTACACCGCTTATTCCAAAAAAATCCCCCGCTTTTTCAATCGTTTTTCCCACTGTCCTTGCTGCACTTCTAAATGCACTTCCAATCGCGCTAAAAAACCCCATTCTTTACTCCTCCATACATATTCCTATTATGTCACATGCCGCAGTAATACCTGCTGCTTTCTCCGCCAATTCTTCTGTTTTTTCCATGTAATTATCTTCCCGAATTGTCTCCAGTTCACTGGAAAATGTTTCCGCCTCACGCTCAACCTGCTCCACCGCTCCCAGAATTTCTTCCTGAATATCTTCAAAGATTTCGTCTAATATCTCCCGGATACTCCTGACACACTGGTTCAGAGCCCGTTTTATCACGCCCTCCAAAAATTCCGCCATAGCCTGCTCTCTTCTGGTTCCCTGAACCATCTCCAGAACTCTTTTGCATTCAGGATTACTCAGGCACATACTTCTGGAAATTTCCAGTTGAAATTCTCTGGAGACCCCGGACAAAATCCCGCTCAATCTCTGGTCCACGCTTCTTGCTTTGATACGATACTGAACCATAAGTTCTCTGTTTTCCGACAAAAGACTGTTAACCTCTTCCAGATAATATTCCACTTCTTCACAAACCGCTTTCTCTATCTTCTGTGCTTCTCTATGTATCTGCTCCTTGCAATTCTCAAAAACCTCCATAAGATTCTGTATATCTTCTGCAGAAGATGTCATACCCACTGGTTCCAGATCTGCCATTTTTCCAGCTGTATCCTTTGTAATCATATCCCAAAGACCTTTTGCAATTGGCAATATAAGAGACAATCCGCCTCCCACAATAGGAAGAGACATTATGCCCCCTCCTATGGCTGGAAGACTTTTTATTAAACCCATCAGCAACTCACTCATAATTATTTCACTCCCAGACTCATAATCCTCTGTTCCAGTTCATTTGCACGCTTCTGCATCACATTTTGCAACCGCTTCAAGAGTGTCTGAAGCTCCTTCTTGTCTGCGGCTGCCTGCTGGTATTTTGTTGCATACTCCTCCTGCTTCCTGCGAATTTCATCCATGCCTCCCATACTTGCTTCAATAAATTCCTCCTGGGATTTGCGGATTTTGCCCATGGCTTCCCTTATTTCTTCCCGGCAGCATTCGTAGGAGTTCTCAATATCTTTTATGAGAATCTCCTTATGGTGAACTGCTACTTCCGAATAAAGCTTACTGTTTAGAAGACCAATATTCGTAAACTCTTTCAATTCGCCATACCGTCTGTCAATATCTTCAATCCGAATTCTCATTTTTCTTAAAATCGAATCCAGATCCCAGTATCTGTCATCCTCATCATCAAGATTTCCATAAGACTGTAGAAGTGTGTACAAATAAGCTGAAACCGGAATCAGATTTTTCTTAGCCAGTTCCAGACTATTATAAGCTCCTCTTCCCTTCAGGTACTTCAACCATTCACGCTGTTGCTCTTCCCAGTTTTCTCTGGGACGGTTCAAGGTATCCAACTGGGTAGCAATGATATAAACCTTTTCCGGGTTATATCTTGTATTGGCAAAAACACTGTAAATCGTCGCCATCTCCGGCCCAGTCAGCGCGTCCGATTTTACACATACCAGAACCGCATTCGCACGGTCAATATAATCCCTGGTAATATTGGAGCGATATTCTACCACATCATCCAGTCCTGGAGTATCTACCAAAACCACCCCTTCTGGCAATTCAAACGTTGTGAGACCTACTTCCACCTCTTTTACAAAATAATGCACTGCAGATTTCGAAGACGTCCATCTGGATATCTCCTCTACCAGGGCTTCCCTGGAATCACAAATAAAAATTTCCTCTCCCCTTGAAAGCCACTGATCCCTATTGGAATCTCCCTGAAGCTGCTTGTACTCTTCCAGAAATACCGATGCTTTCGAATCAACTGCACTTTTATACAGATTGTCCCATTCCTCGTTGGTATAGAACTGAACCTTTACATAATTTTCCTTTCCCCTTCTAAACTTAGTCAAGGCGGCTGTCTCTGGAGTTACTCTGGTTGATGCATATTCGTAACCCAGCAACGCATTAATCAGCGTTGATTTCCCGGCCTTTATTGCTCCCACCAGGGCGATATGGAGTTCTGCGCTGGCACATCGTTTTAGCAGCGTTTCCATATTCTTCTTGATTCTGGATGTAACATATCCACTGACTTCCTCTTCTTCGAGGAGTCTGCACACCCTTTTCATAGTGGCGGCATGTTTTCTCACCGTCTCATCCCACCGATAGATCTCATCATCACCCAAATTCTCAGTCAACTTCCGAAGCTGCGCAAGTCTTGCCTCATATGCATCTTTCAACTTTTTTTCTTTAAAAGTGAAGTTTCCCATACTCATTTTTCTTCCTTTCTTGTATATTAATATTTAAAAATTCTCACTTTTATTTTTTAATTATATATTCCCCTATTCTTATAGTCAACATATATTCCTACGCTGTAGCATTGAAGATACCACCAATGTCAAACATACATTTTCTATACATATTTAAGGATATATATCTGACCTCTCGTCCGGCAACATTATGCGTATTTTATGGTCATAACAACGCCTCATCTCCTATTGCATATTTGTATTCGCACATTTCATACTTTATAAAAGATAAAAGTTTCTATATTTCTATTTATCCTTCCAGCTTCACCAGCAAAAACCTCTCCTCCTCCCCACTCAGCGCTTCTCCATTCATCATCTTAACCGCTACCTCCCGTGCTTTCTGACAAGCCATAACATTCAATATATCACAGAAATCTCCCAGTTTTTCAATCATCCCCAGCGCCTCACGAAAGATTCCCGTTTTCATTTCGCACACTTGCATTCTCTGATCGCAGATACATCCCAGTGCCAGAATACAGGAAGTCAGTTCCTCTTTGCCCAGTTTGCCGGTACGGATGGCATCACAGAGCCTGCCCGTGATCTTCTCATCAATCTTCGGTGAGCCTGGATTTTCCATGGTTCCATCCTTGCGCAAAGCGATGCCGATAGCGTGGGCGCTGAACTGAATATTGCTTGCCTGATTTTTCGTAATCTTTCGGATGTCCTTTTCCAGCTCCTCCTGCAGCCATCTGATCTCTGTACGTGTTTTTCCATGTACGTAGAGACAAGCCTGAAGATATGGAGCGGCCTTATGGATCTCAGACAAGCTGGCCAGTTGGCTGGTCTCCCCGCATATGCTTAAGGTATAGATTGCCTGGATATTCGTAGATATGCGGGGACCATAGGCAGAGAGGCCGTGTAATACCGGATTAATCTGATTCATACAGACTCTTGCCAGCTTTCTTTTTTGGGAATCTGTCCATATGTGTCCGATCCTTCTGGCAATGATAAACATCCGCATTCTGGTTTCTTCTCCGGTAACCTCTCCAAACCTATCCAGTATGACCTCCGCAAATTGCTCTTTGTTGTCTGCACTGCAGATACTGTCTATCGCTGCGCTGATCCTTTTAGCGGTGGCACCTCTTTCCATCGTGTCTCTGGATCTGTCATGATTCTGACACAGTTGAATCAGATTATTGATTTCTGCTTTGGGATCCAGCACGCTTCCCAATGGCGCCATGAACTTTCTTTTCATCTTCACGGATTCCCGGCTGTCAATGGAAATCTCCACATATCCCTCTTCCAGCTTATGTTTTCCATCCTGATCTCTGCTGGTCCAGGCTTTCATTGTAATCACCTTATTACTCCCCATAGAAATCTCGAAAGCCACAAATGCCCCATCCTTATACCCCTTTTTAAAGGAAATATTACCATTGGCAATGGTCCGGTAAGATCCGTCCAGATTTCTGCTTTTGACCGGAATCGCGATCCGGTTCTGCCCAGGTTCTACCCGGAATCCAGTCATCACCGAAGATAGATACGGCAACTGCGTTCCTGTAGGAATGATCTGGTGGACAGCCCCGTTTTTCACTCCCAGATACAAGCTGTCATTCAAAATAGGCTTCCCCCACTGAATTTCCATACCTTGTGCGGGCTTTGGCCGCGCTTCCAGAGGCTTTAATTCTTTTACTGGTTTCCATATCCCTGGTTTTGCTTCCGCCTGATGTCCGGAAACCGGGACTGCCTGTCCCAGAAGTTTCATATCATCCTGCATCTCATCATATTTATGTAAGTAATAATGGTACACAGCCGCCCCTCTGGCAACTGCCTGATCTGGATCCAGGGCAACGATCGGTTCCATCCCGAAGAACTCCTTCAGCCGCTCCGTTACCATGTAAAATTTTGACATTCCTCCATTCACAATGACAGCGTCCACTGCCGCCTCTCCTCTCCATTTTTCAGAAGCCTTGCAGAGAACATCCAGGATCGGATAAATGATATTTCTGGTATCGGAAATATCCTCGATCCTTTTATAATCATCAAATGTCAAATCATATGCCATAAATCTTTCCAGGATCTTCTCCACTTCTTCCCTGGTAAAGGTATCATCATAGGAATAGCCGATTCCTCCCATGTTTCCTCCAGCGGTAAGCAGAATTTCCTCATCATCTTCGTCATCCCATCTGGAACTATAGCCCTCCTCGTAGCGTTCGTTTAAGTCCAGCTTCAGATGCTCTGCGTAGACCCTCAGTTGGGGCATGATCATATTCTCCTTCTGGCGCAGCTTCCGTACCACATCTGGATGGTTCGAATACTGTTTCAGGTACCGCCCATACATGGCTTTGGCGATTTCTTCGTCAAAATCATCCCCGCCCAGCAGGGTGTACCGGTTGGTTGCAATCTCGTCAACCTTCAGTACCTGTTCCATTCCTTCCCGTCTCTGGATTTCATGTATGGTGATATCTAAGGTTCCTCCTCCCAGGTCAAATACAAGCACTCTCCTTTTTTCGCTCAAGTCGAGAATCCGACTTGATATCTCACCGTTATGAATCTGATTGATCAGATCATAGATAACGGCGTTCGGTTCTGACAAAAGTACCGGTCTCTCGGTCCCGTCAGAATTTCTCACTTTGATTCCGGCAAGCTCCGCCGCATCCAGCGTGGCTTTGCACATAACAGAATCAAAATTCGCAGGTACCGTAATTACGGCATCTGTAATATCGCACCGGTAGATTTCCGACACCTCCCGGAGCATATGTTTCAGGATTTCCGATGAAATCCTGGCTGGGTTCCGGTCCGGAATATCTGGGGATAGCCCGGAAGCCTCAGCATATCCCATCTGGCTTTTAATAGATCTGGCTACCAGATGAGGCCGCAAGGGATACTGCATCTTGGCAAAATCCCCTACCAGCGGTTCATAGTTAAGTTCCTGTCTAAAATAAACACACGATGGCAATGTAGGCTTCTTCGTCCTCGTAAGCTTTGTTTCCCCCGATACGGCACCGTACATATCCACTGCCCGGCGAATATCCACTACCTTACTTACAATCTCGCCATTTAGTTTCTCGTTGATCGTTGCCAGCACCGAATTGGTGGTTCCCAGATCAATTCCTACACACAAATTGTCATGTTTACTCTCTTTCTTTCCCATCATTCTTCCTCCTCTTTTACCTTTGGCCTTGATATCCGCAATCCTTTATCTTTATACATCCATCCTGGAGAGATCACCCTGACCTTCTTCTCCTCTGCCGGAGTCCCAAACGGAGTACCTTCATAATTACAAAACTCCACATCGGATGCAATCACATCCCGGACCGAACCGATCTTCATGATAGGCTCTATATGGCTGTCCCGGACAAATTGTATCAGCTTTTTAACCATGATCAGAAGACCATTAATCTCAATTGGCAGCTCATAATTTCTTCTCCGTAGTTCATCCACCCCTTTACGCACCACCAGCAGCTCATCCAGAATACAGCCATACTTTTCTGAGTTGAGGCGTGCAAAAAAATCTGCCATCTCTTTTGCCTTGTCTGCTTCCAGTTGCTCTCCAAATTCCGCCTGTAGATCGTGAAGCATCATATTGCTTCGCTCCAGCATCCCCTCCAGATATTGGATTCTTCGCATCGCCTGCTCATAGGAAATTTTTTTCTCCGGCAGACGATCTCTGTCCTCCCTTTTCTGGCTATCCCGGTACTGGGGAAATCCATACACTTCACAGATTACGTCCGAAATATCATAAAAAAAGTATTTGGCAAGCGTATTCCCCAACAGATAAAGAGTATTCTTGTCATCCCACAGATCCAGTTCCGGATATTTCTCATAGATGCTGATAGCTGCAAGACGGTCCTGGGAATTGTGCCTTCTCCCCCCTTCCTGAAAAGGGGTTTTTCTTTTTTTCTCGTACTTCTCAAAATCTTCCTTTTGCCCGCTGACCGCTGATTCAAAATATGCAGCCACATCTTCCGCCCATTGGAACAACTCCCTGCGTTCCACCGGATTTGCCATTCTGCGAATTCTGAAAATCTGGATCACCTCGTCTACAGAAAGGTCATAGCTGTAAGTCTGGTTCATAAGTTCAGCGCATCTTCTCGGACCAAGTGTAAAATCCTTGCAGATAATTCCAAACAGACGGTTTTCCATGACAATATCTTCATTGACCCTGTTTTCTCTCCCTGCCTTGCGGAGCAAAGCTTCATGAATTCCCTGCACAACATCTTTGATTTTCGGCTCTTTTATCTCTATCATATCTGCCTCCCTTTTATAATCGATACAGTTCCTTTTCCTCTGCAAATAGGAACTGTGTCTGGCATCCGCCATCTGTCATGATAACCTGCTCAATGGTCTTATCAGATGGCAAGTTTGCTTTCGCACAATGGACGATGACCGTCTGCCTTGGATTGATTCTCCTGATAAATTTCTGCATTTCCGAAAAATCTTCATGCAGACAAAAGTCAACCTGTATCTCCCGGTAAATCTGATTTTTCCGGGCCGTATGGGCAAATGTAACATAAATGTGAGGTTCTGTTGGAACCTGTCCGCCCATAATTCTGTCGCTGCTTCCCAAGATAGGAACTGACAGCTGTTCCATCTTGGCAGCAACATCCATCACGGACTGATCCACATATATGGGAATCCCCCATGAATTCTGCTCATTTAAAGCATTAACCAGTTCAATTCCTTTGCTTAACTGCGGCACACGACACAGAATCGGCGGATTTCCTGGCTGCACAAGATCAATCACTTTCCGGGCTGTTCGGGATAGGGAATCAGACTTTTTTATGTATCCAGACTGTCGGGCATGAAGCCCGCACAAAATCACCGTATCAATTGCCAAACTATCCGGAACAATACAACCATCTGTCAGAGATGTACCTTCCAGAGAGTAGTCCCCTGTATATAGAATTTTCCTCTTTCCACATTCAAACAGCATCATCATGGCTCCCGGAATGTGTCCCGCCGGCAAAAAAGTCACCTTATAGACGCCAAAATCCATTTTCTGCATATAACTTACGGTTGTCACCTGATCCAGCCGGTACCGGGTCGCCAGTCTCCGATTCTCGCTCTCCGTTCTCCCAAAAAGATATCTTCTGTCATAAAGCTGATATTCTGCGAGCAATGCCGTAATTTCTGTCATATACACCTGCGACGCATAAGCCCTTCCCATCAGTTCTGGCAGATACCCGATATGATCCATATGGGCATGGGAAATATAAATCTGGTGAATCTGGCCTGGGCTCTGAAGAAGCGGAGTAGTGATCAGGGAATGAATATCCGGCTCAAACATTGCCACTCTGTCCCACCCTGTCCCTGCATCCAGAATTATATTGGCAGTTCCCAACCGCAAATAATAACAACTGGCCCCGACTCTTTGTCCTCCCCCCAAAGGCATAAAATAAATATCCGGCTCCATCTTATCTTTTTCCTTTGCTTATCCCATTTTTCATCTGGTTACCTCCTGCGCTTCCCATTATTTCAGTCTCCATTCTTACCATCACAACCTTTCTTTTTTATGTTTCGTATTGTAGCAGATTTCCAGGTTCAATTTGTAAAAACCATTTTACGCAGAAAAAAGCTGCTGCTCTGGCAGATTCACCTGCTTTTGCAACAGCTCTTTTTCACCGTTTAAACTCTATATTCCCATACTGATACGTTACCGAAAACCATACAAACTCTCTTTCAAGTTCTTTCAGCTCTCCATCCTGTTCCAATACAAGCTTTACCCTCTCATAAATATTGATAATATCATCCACATCCTTATTGGTGATGGTTCCATGCAAAACAGAGGAAATCTCCGACAATACATCTTTCTGTTTCTTGACCGCCAGGATATCACCCGCACGCTGCCATTCTTTCGGAACCTTGCCCTTTACTCCGGCAATAATCGATATCATATAGATCCAGAATGCCTCCTTCTCCCTCTGGGCCTCTTTCAGTTTCTCCGCACATTGGATCAGGCTGTCTCTGAATTTCCAGGCATTCTTCCCAATGAAATCTTCATCGTCTGATCCACCATAACAAGCCATGAGCTTATCATATAAATCCGTGATCCGGTTCCTTGCTTTCTGCCATTTCTTTAATTGAATATAGCATGAAACCTGCTTTAATGCTGCATACCAGTATGAATCAAATCTGCCAGATGGATCCAGGTTCAGCATGGGATCAAATATTGCAAACAGCCTGTCAAAGCAGATTTCTTCCATAGCATAATGATCTATATAATGATATTTGTCAGCCGCATCCGTCCATATTTCTATCTGTTTTTGCTCTGTTTTCTCTTCTGCATCATGCTCCGCCAGGAGAAGGTAGTTGCATTTTTTCATTTCCTCCAGTGCCTGACTGTAACCGTATTGATCCAAATCAGAATAGCACTGTCCGATCGCTTTATGGATCAGGCTGCACAGATATGCATCCTCCAGTCCGCTCTGTTCATACTGATCCCTTGCCCGAATGGCGTATGTAAGAGCATCCTCGATCTCTTGCGGATACGCCTGGAATAAATCCTCACTGTAACAGACCCACGCCATCACCTGCTGCTGAATATATTCCGGCCTTTTATCGCATAAATCCAGAATATAGTCCAGAAACGGAACTGTGTTTCCCCGCTGGTATCGATTTTCTGCACGCTTATGGTATTTAAATGCCTTTTGTATTCTATCCCATTCCTCTTCCTCATGATCTGCCAGCTCAATCAAAAATCCCACCAGTTCCTCTGGAAACGTCTCTTCTGGAGAAAACATGGAAAAATACATCACAGCATCCTTCCAATAGTCTTGTCTTTTCCCAACCGCAGGCTCCATCTGATATAATCGGTAATAGGCTGCCACCAGCCATTTAAGATGGTAGGCATTGTCCTCTGCCTCCACATACTGTATATTATAATGGATTAATTCTTCACTATATATTCTGGCTTTTTCCAACTCTTTTTCTTCCAGAAGCAGGTCAATCAGTTCGCAGCACACGTAATTCGTATAAGTCCAGCAACTCCTTCCTTCTTGTTCCAGCTTCTTGTCTGTCTGAAGGATTCTTTCCAGATAGTAAATGGCAGTATTTCTATCATCCAGTTTTAAATAGATATGTGCGATCTGGCGCAGAACAATCTCATAAGGTTCCGTTCCGTCCTCGTAGGCTTTCAGATAGTAATCCACAGCCTTCTTGTATTCTCCCCGTTCTTCTGCTTCCCTGGCAATATCTGCCATATCTGTGTGCCCGTTTCCTATATAAAGCGTCTTGTCTCCCAGCTCTTGAAGGCTGTCCAGAATCCGCTGGTATTCATATGCCTTTTCTGCATTTCCATAATAGTCGCAGCGGTACAAAGCAGTAAAATCTCCGGGATCATAAAACTTCTGTATCCGACTGAACAGTTTTCTCTTTTCATCAGGAGCCATCTCTGCTTCCATAAGATAGCCCTTAGCGTCATCAAACAATGCTACTGCCAGATCCAGAATTCCGTCTAAAAATCCTTTTCTCTCTTCCTGAACCAGCAAAGACATATTGCCTATCAGGATCCCGTCCAGCTCACAAGCCGTATCCACACAGAATTTTCCGAGGAAACCAGAATCCTCGCAGAACTCCCGGGCATAAGCATATGCCTTTTCTGCCAACTGACATATCTCTATCGACCGTTCTTCCCAATATGCCTCTTCATCAAAGTCGTCCTCCTCAACCATTTTATCAAACATGTTTTGTTCAGATCCTGCAAGCTGCATCTTCATTCTGCAGATTCTCTGCAGCAGATTTTTCGCATCCCGTTTCGGTTCCGATAGGCAAATATCTTCTGCCAGATTCAGATACTCTGGTTTTTTCGTTATGTTTTCACAATAGGACACACATAATTCGGCATATGCCAGGTTTTTTCCTCTCACCCTTCCCAAAAAGTAATCCAGCAGCTTCCTTCTAATTTGTCGTTCCGCATAATTGGACATCGTTTGTCTGAGGTATTCCGTCATGGATTCCACGATATGAGGACAGTTTTCGGCCCACGGCTGCATATAATTATATACCAGATCCAGAATAATCTGATGCAGGGATATCTTATGAGATATTTCATCATACTCGACCCAGCCCCGGCGAATCAGGGTTTCCAGCTCTTGTTCATGGTCTGTTATTGGCACATATTCACAAAATCTTTTTTTCGAAATACGTACATATCCCAAAAGCGACAAGCTACGAATCAGTTCCTTCTGTCCATCCGTAAATCCAGACAGATCAAACAGAGCCAGCAGATGACTGTTGATACTCTCCGCCCGAAGTCTCCGGTCCTTTCTGTGACGAACATCAATCTCCGCTGTACTGGTGATTCCCTCGTTTTTCATCAATTTCTTCAAAAGCGTCCCTGGATGCTCACCAGTGGTACGTATATATTTTGCAACCAACTCTACTGTCATCGTATGCCGGTCCACAAGTTCTATGATAGCCTCGATCTGTTCCTGTTCCTTCTGATTATAATCCCGGGGATGATAGACACGAAACAGTTGCAAAAGTTCTTCTATATCTCCCAGACTTTCTACATCTATCTGCTGATAGGCATAATCCCGAAAATCTTCTCTGGAGGTGACTAAAAATTTGCATGGGCACTCCAGTATTCGCTCCAGATGATCATCATGATCCACATCAAAGTTATCCAGAATAATCAGATCATCCGGCGAAACAACCGTCTTCAGGACGGAAAGCTTTCTCTCAAAATATGATTCGCTATTCTCCCCCTCTTCCCGCTCCACACCATGGATCCGCAGATCATCTCTGCAAAAGGTTTCCAAAAGAGACTCCGCAAAGGGAACAAATACAATCTTTCTGTATTTCCCGGCATTCTCAAACGCATATCGCTTCGCAAGTTCTGTCTTTCCAATACCTCCCATCCCTGATAGGAAAAGAATCTGCTGTCCGGAATCGAAGATTTCCCCCATTTCCCGAAGTTCTTCTTCCCGGCCTAAAAAGCATGCGGAATTATAGGAAAAATTATGATACAAAAAAACATGATCAATATCCGAGATACGGATCAGTTTTTCAAGCACCGGGATCATACTGTCAATACTTTTGTATCTACAAGGTATCGATGGGGCGATCGTCTTATGGAGAAATGTGCTTAATTCCCGGAACAAATCTGGCTGATACCGCTCATCCACCTTACACATTTGCCTGAAATCATAATTGACCCCCACAGCGCCATCCAGTGCGTTGGGTGTTCTGCCAAACAGCTTGTAGAAAACCAACGCACCAATCGAATAGATATCTGTTGCCTCACAAATCTTATTTCGTTTCCCCCTCACCAGTTCCGGAGCCGCATAACCATCAGAAAATGAAATTCGTATTGCAGTCTCATGTTCCAATTCTTCTTTCCTGACCATAGAATCAAAATCAAAAAGGACCATATGCTCCCTGGTCTCAGGAATCAGAAATATATTCTCCGGCTTGATATCCAGATGGAGCACTCCGTGATCATGGTACTTTTTAATAATTCTGGCTAATGTGAGTATCCGGATAAACAAAGACTGCAGATTCTCGTCCACATCTCTGCGGTAATCCGTTCCTTCTATGCACGTCATAACAGAATACCAGGTTTGATTACTGAAAAACAAGTCTACTGCATCCATCGTGGAATTAATCAGTCCCAGCGTCATTTTAAAAGTAATATTTTTATCATATGCTGCTTCAAACTTTTTTCTTTCTTCTTCAAATGCTTTTTCAGTAGCAGGTAGCGCCGCCAGTCCACCATCCTGCCTCCTCTGGATATCCAAATGATAGGGATAGCACTCTTTAAGCCGTGCCATATGACGATGTCCTGATGTGTCCATATAGTATGCATTGTATACAATGCAACTGGAGCCTCTCCCTATCTCTTCAATAATCACATAATTCGTATGATCTGCTGATACTACTATCATCCCTTTAGCAAGTGCTATTCTGTCATCCGGCATTGTCTCCTCCTATTTCGCAACAACCAAGCCCCGTCTGAACGGTTACCATATTTCTACAATTTCAAAAATCCATATGATAAAAATGTCGAAATTTCACCATGTCTATGGTATAATATCCACGAAAGCAAAAAGCAGTGCAGAAAACGACGAATGTAAATCTATGCTGTGTTCGTACATAAGCAGTTTTAGAATCGGTTTTTCCATAGGGCCGCAAGGCCAGTGAGCGAATAAGAGCATAGTGGACGTGAGCGGCACCGCGAACTCATGAGGTCATAGAAAATACTTATCCTTCTGGGAGGTCACGTGATGACAACTACCTTTACTCAATACCATAACCACAGTATCTGGTCCATAGATTCCAATAATACAGATCCGGCCAGTGCCCTGGAATATCTAAACAATCCGGAAAATTTCCGTTCATTCTCATCCGGGCTCACAGAACTGATTTGTAAATATGGATACGAAGGAAGTCTGGATGATCCAGATGCAAAAAGCCGCTTTCTTCTGTCAAAACTCTCCCTGATGGGAATATCTATAACAAAACCAACGATTTCATCTTGGTTCCGTGACAAACACCGCCCCAGCTTCTCCTCTGAAAGCAGAAAGCATATGTACCGGGTATGTTTTGCTTTATCTGCTTCCCTGGAAGATATCAAATGGTTTTTCAGCCATGTTTATTTTGACAAAGCATTCAATTGTCACACTTTGGAAGAAGCTGTCTACTATTACTGTTTCTCCCATCAATTGCCCTATTGCCATGCCCAAAACCTGATTTCTATAATCCAGGCGTTCCCTGAACCAAAAGCTGCTTCTGACACGAAAACTGTTTTTACAAAGTATATTGTCCAGCAGATTGATCATTGCACTACTGACGAGGAATTACTCAGCTTTTTCAAAGAGAACAAACATATTTTTAACCAGTGGAATATAACCGCCAGACACCATATCGCTGAATTTGACACCCTTATACGAGGGAAAAAATCTGACAAAACCGTGATTGATGCCTTCCGATCCGGCAAAAGCTTTCTCACCGAAGATGTCAGCCATTGTGGTCTTGTCATACAAGAATACCTGCTGTCAGCCGCCGACGGCCGATTGGATTATATCTCCGGAAAAAGTATAGACTCTGTCGATTTTATGTTAGAGCGGATCATCACGTTTAGTTCCGGCCTTCATAAACAAACTCAGATTCCTCTGATCGTAAGACAGAATTTCCCCAGCAAAAAAACTTTTTCCGATATTTTGAACAATGCTGAGCATTCCACATCCTATGACTCCATCCGGAAATGTCTGGTTCTCCTGAAATTTTATCATTTCTGGGTAACCTTATTGTTACATTCAGATCTGATTAGCGATAACTTCTATTTTGACATATTCTGCGACGAAACTAATGCACTTCTGACTGAATGCGGTTACGAAGAATTATTTGCTGGTAATCCCTACGACTGGCTTTTCCTATGGGCCTCCACGTCCGAAAAACCGTTGGATGCATTGAGAAGAGCGATCAGCAGCATAGAGGATACTTGACTGTTTTTTTGTCATTTCCTATGTCCATCCTATCACATATATTATTTCAATTTGTAATTTTCATTTTAAGAAGGGAAATTTTCACTTTGCATTATGATTTTTCGAAACAGTTCAGATAATTCCTGAACTATTTACGATTTTTCAATCCGGCAACCGCAAAAGCCAGTCCTGCGCATTGGCACGGCGAATCCTCTCCTCAACAGCTCCGGATAGACCACATTTTCCAGAATATGGCCAGCGGGAGTTCAGTTCCCTCCTGGAAATCCGGGACAACTATCCCAAGATTGTGCTGTATCAGGAGGGAACCTTCCGCGGGAACCATGAGGGTATCCCGGCGGTTCCGGTCAGGGAGTGGCTGGAGCAGAATTGAGGTAACCGTTCAGGGAATACCTGAACGGTTAAGGTTCCAGACATGCTCTATAACATTTTATAAATCACAATATCGATCCCACGCACTCCATCCTTCACGGAACTGCTGAGGCTTCCCACATACACCCCATAGTTGAGCCACTCATACTTCCCCCTGGGTGCGTGGAAGGAGGGCGTGGTCTGGATGCGGGTATTCTGACTGTTGTCCACATGCTTGTAGCCCAGATTCTCGATGGCAATATATACCCCGTCATCGGTCTGCAGCAGGTACTTGGCAAAGACGGTGCGGGAGTTTACCGACTCCTCGCTGTCTCCGCCTACTCCCAGATTCCAGTCCGCACCGCCAGGGACCACCCGTCCCCGGAGCCTTTCTCCCTCAAAATGTCCTCCCCTGATCTGGATGACCCTTAAATATCCCCAGTCATTTCCTCCTACCACCAGACGGTCCTCCTCCGGGCAGTCTACCCGCAGGGTCATGACCAGTTCTGCGTCCAGGGTGATCCGTGTGTCTGTTCTGTGGTTTTCCATAGAAATTCCTCCTAAGTTCATGCAAAATAATACAGCTGCGGCGGAATCAGCCCCGCATTGAACTTATCCACAGCCGCCTGCACAAAGCTTCCCCCATTCTCCAGACAAAATACCCCATGCCCCGGAAAGATGGCTTCAATGGGCAGGGTGGCAATCCTGCGCATGGCTTCTGCATAAGGGAAAATGGAGACATCGGGAAGGGACTGGATCAGCACCTGCCCCTGGGCAAATACACAATCCCCGGAAAACAGGCAGTTCTTTCCGTCAATGCTGCCGTAGATCACCATGTCCTGCAGACTGTGTCCCGACACATATAAGCAGTCAGGGTAATATTGCCCACGGTGATGTTCTCCCCGTCCCGGACCCCGGTGACCTTCTCAGATCTGGGATAGGTGAAATCCGCAGGATACAGACCGCCCTTTGCCAGGGCGACGCTGGTGGCTGTCTCGTCTCCTTCTTCAATGGCCTTTGCCTCCAGCTCCGGGGCATAGATGGAGCAGCCGGAAAGCTTCTGAATCCGTGAAGCACCGCAGGCGTGGTCCCCATGGTAATGGGTCAGAACCACAGCCCTGATATCCTTCACGGAAAAGCCGTGGCTCTCAATCACCCTGTCCATCCGCTCCGGCTCCAGGCCAGTGCCGGAATCAATGAGAATACACCCATCCTCCGTGGAAATGAGAAACACGTTGCAGTCAATGGCCTGGGTGATGCCAAAGCCCCATTTTCCGCTTGCCACAAGGTAAATGCTGTCTGTAATCTTCATTGTATACTTCCTCCTATCTATGATTTTACAAATTTCAGGCAAAATCTTCCGCAACAGTACAGACGGGCGGCAGGTCCTTACGGATTTCCGGCCCCTGTCATTGCTGCTCTCCCAGAAAATCCACCGCATACTGCACCGCCGCCACCGATCCCCGGATCAGCACGCTCTCGTCCATGGAAAAATGGCTGCTGTGGTTAGGATACACGGCCCCCAGTTCCTCATTTGCGATTCCCAGAAATACGAAGACACCGGGAACCAGTGCCTGGTATTCGGAAAAATTCTCCCCGCCCATAGTAGGTTTCTGGAGGGTCAATGCCTCCGGGCCATAATTCTTTGTGATGGCTTCCATGGCCCGCCGGGAACACTCCTCATCATTGGATACCGGAGAAGAGCCGAACCGGTAGTCCAGAAATGCCTCCGCCCGGAAGGCATGGGCCGTATCCCGGATCACCCGCTCCATAATCTCCGGAAAGGAGCGGCGCACTTCACCAGAGAACCCACGGGTAGTGCCGCCGATCGTGACCTCCTCGGGAATGGCATTATCTGTATTGCCTCCATGAATCTGACAGAAACTGAGCACCGTCGGCTCGGAAGCATCCATCTCCCTCTGGAATGCCACCTGCAGATTGTTTATGATGGCGGCTGCCGCGGCGATAGGGTCAATCCCCTTGTGGGGCAGGGAGCCATGGACGCTCTTTCCCTTTACCCGGATGGTGAAGAAATCTGCCGATGCCATCCGGGGACCGGCCTCCGCAGAAAAGACGCCTGCAGGCACATTGCCCCAGACGTGGGTTCCATAAACGGTATCCACCTGGTCCAGAGCCCCCTCTGCGATCATGCCCAGGGCTCCTTTGGCGATCTCCTCAGCCGGTTCAAAAATCAGCCGCACACTTCCGTTGAGCCGTTTTTCTATGTCACAGAGCATCCTGGCACAGCCCAGATTCATGGCAATGTGGGCATCGTGACCGCAGGCGTGCATATATCCTGGATTCTCCGAAGCGTATTCCGCCCCAGTCTCCTCCGCCACCTGAAGGGCGTCGATATCCGCCCGGATGCACACCGTCCGTCCGCTGCGGGACCGGTCCCCAATATCCACCATGACACCGGTTCCATGTATCACTCTGGGAGTCAGCCCCATGGCCTGCAGCTCCTCACAGATCATGCAGCAGGTCTTTGTCTCCTGCAGGGCCACCTCCGGGCAACGGTGGAATTTCCTGCGCATTTCGATCACATAATTCTGGTATTTCCCGGCAATTTCTTTTATCAGCATCCTGCCCTCCTCCACTCTGGCCCTCTTGTTTTTCTACACTACGATTTCTTTTGTGTCGTGCTTAAACTCCTGCTCTCATCTTCAGCCACGGTTTCTTCGCATCAGCTCCAGATACTCTTCAGCCGCTGCTTCTTCGTATCAGCTCCAGATACTCTTCATCTGCTGCTTCTTCGCATCAGCTCCAGATACAGTTCATGCCCCTTCTCATATTCCTCCCGGCAATGGGTCATGAACCCGTGCTTACTGTGGAGAAAACGCTGCATGGTGACCTGCACCCCGGCGGCTGCCAGTCTGGCCGCGAACTGCTCTGCCTCAAAGCGCAGGGTGTCCTGTCCGGCTGTGATCACCAGGGTCTGGGGCAGGCCTGCCAGCATCTCCGGCGGAGCCAGCAGAGGTGATGCGTAAGGCTCCCCTGCTGCCTCCGGATCCACATACAGCGCGTTATAAGCACGGGCCCGCTCCGGGTCAATGACCGTATCTCCTTCATGGGGCTTGTCCGCCGGATCGGTACAGAGATCCACAGGCGGATAGTCCAGAAGCAGAAGACGGATGGCAAATTCCCTGGTCTGTCCGGCCTTCATGGCGACAGCTGCCGCAATATTCCCACCGGAACTGTGTCCGCCCACCATTACCCGGCCTGGATCTGCCCCCAGCTCTCCGGCATGGGCCACTGCCCACCGGACTACCTCAAAGCATTCCTCCACAGCCGCCGGATACGGATATTCCGGGGCCAGACGGTAATCCAGGTCCAGGGTCACGCACCCGGCCTCGCAGGTGACCATGCTGGCAAAGAGATGATCCCGTTCCATGTGGGGACGGACGAAGCCGCCGCCATGGATGTTCACATACAGAGGCAGTGCCCCCTCTCCCGTCTTCCCTTTCTCCCGGAGGATCCAGAGCCGGGAATCTCCCACGCTGGTGGGCACCACCGCTTCCGTCCGCTCCACCCTGCCCGGATACTGCCCAAATCCATCCGGGATCACCGGGTCAACCACCATGCCCTGGCGGATCCTGGCTGCCAGGGCAAGCTTTTCATTCTGGTTCATAGATATACTCCTTGTGCGATCCTTTTTCATAATTGTAGATGAAAAGGAACTATCTTTCAAGAACTTTATTACAGTTCACGGGACGGGGAAAACTGGACAAAAACAGATGTCAAGCTCGCTTGTAAGACTATTTTTGTCCAGTTTTCCACATCGGGCGGACGCCCGATGCTTCTTGTCTGCCGTAGCCGGACAAAAAGATGCCCCCCGTGAACAGTAACACTCAAGAAGGTAAGAAAGGTTTGAAAATAATGCTTGACTTTTGTTTAAACAAAACTTATGATATAATTATGTTACAGTTAAGAAAGACAAGAGCTTAACGGAAAGGAGAAAACATGGAGGTATTAGAGATGACAGAAAAAGAACAGGCGACAGCGTTAATTGAAGAATACTCAAAGCTTCAGAGAATTTTAAAATCACAGGACAGGGACAGCGAGTTGAATTACCAGTTAAAAATTACAAAAGCAAAACTGGAAGCGCTTGGGATCGTTACAGAACATTTGGAGATTGATTAACAGAAAGGGCGGGCTTGCCACCGCCCTTTCTCTTTAGAAAGATCAGAGAGGGGCGATTTAATATAGAAAAGAAAAAAATGGGCAGACCAACAGAGAGCCCCAAAGGAAACTATACAGGAATAAGGCTATCTGATGATGAAGATAAAAAACTTAATTTTTGTATGACGAAAACAGGGATGACCAAAACAGATGTCCTTAGAAGAGGAATTGATTTGGTTTACCAGGAGATTACAAGAAAATAAAGAGCAACCGGCGTTCTGGAAAAGTAACGGTTGCTCTTATAGTCACCAGAAGCTTGCCAAAACATAATACAAATTTCATACCAGAATATATATCCTGGCATTTTCTGCCCATCAGAACGTAATCTCCTTGTTCCTGCTTATCTTCAGAAACAGAAGCAAAGACAGGATCGTCGTCAACGTCAGGATCGAAGAAAATGCGGCGGCATATCCGTAGGATGTCCTAGAGTGTGTCTGAAAATTCATTCCCGGCACCTGCACGTCCCACTTCGCGGTATATTTGGGCCAAATTCAGGTTACATAGCCCACTATGCGCCCTTCATTTGGCCCAAATCTCCCACAAACTGTGACGCACATCTGCCAGAAAGCAATTTTCAGACACGCTCTAGAAACAAAATTATAAATTGCCATGGTCATGGTCATCGTCTTGTTGGTATAGAGGATGATTCCGGTGGACAGCTCGGTCATGATGGTGATCCAGCTGAGGATCGCGCCGGATAGGATGCCGTTGGCCATCATGGGAACGGTTATGACAAAAAATGTCTTCATTTTCGATGTTCCCAGACTGATGGATGCCTCCTCCACTGACAGCGGAATCTGCTGCAGGGTCGCTATGGAGGAACGGATCGTATAGGGAATACGGCGTATGATCAGGGCGATGATCAGGATCTGCAGAAATGTCTTTCCCCGGATCTCATACATGGTATAAATATAGGCCAGCCAGAAGCCCAGAAACAGCGTAATTGCCGTAGTGCAGACGGCTATCTTAAAGCTGTTGAAAATGGTCGAATAGTAGTAGCTCCGGCCGAAAAATTTCCGGAAATTGGCAAGACTGAACTGGCCGTCGATCCAGACGGAGGAACGGAACAGATTGAGCAGGGGAACAGAAGAAATACCGCATATAAGGCCATGATTACCAGGGAAATCTACGCACACCCTGCCCGACGCATAAAGGTTCACACCCTCACATACGCCTGTATAACCTTGATCGCGCCCTCCACGGCACGGATCCTGTACCGCCCCACACTGGCCGGAACGATAAATGTCTCCGCATAGTGGACTTCATAATCCTCAAAGCTGCCGTCCAGGCTCTCCACCACACATACCTTTCCATCCACCAGGTTCAGCATGTTGACACTTTCATGGCCGTCGATCTCAGCCCTGTCCCGGATGGTAAAGCACCGGGTCTCAATAAATTCCAGCTCGTGAAGACCTGTATGCTCTTCGGTAAAGGCCTCCGTATCCTGGATAGTCCTTCTGGCGTTCACCAGATTCTCCTTCACCCATCTGGTCCGTCTGTCTTCGATCACATGCTTCCCGTGCTGGATGTGAACCGGCCGCGGCTTTCCGTCCAGCCCCAGCCGTCCCCAGTCCCACAACTTGAAGGTAAAAATATAAGGCGTGGCACTGATCTCCAGAACCATGGTATTCTTCCCGGAACAGTGGCAGGTTCCGGCGGGAATCAGGAAATGGTCATGCTTTTTGGCCGGAAGCCTGTTAATATATTTTTCCGCATCAAAGACGGTCCCGTCTCTCTGGGCTATTTCCAGGGCTTCGACCATCTGGCTGATATCCGTCTCCTCCTTAAGCCCCAGATATACGCAGGAATCCTCCCTGGCGTCCAGTATGTAATAGCTCTCATCCTGGGTGTATGGCATCCCGAACTGCTTCCTGATATACTCGGCAGAGGGGTGTACCTGGAGTGACAGATTCTGCCCGCCCATGGTATCCAGGAAATCAAACCGGATGGGGAACTCGGCGCCGAATCTGGCGTAGACCTTCTGCCCCAGCAGTTCTTTAGGATGCAGAAGCACCAGGTTCATGGCCGGCATCTCCAGGGTAATCCCATCCAGATTGAAAAGAAGGCTGTTCTCCTCCGGGACACCGTCAAAATTCCACGCGTAATTGTCCTTCCGGGGCTCCAGGCCGCAGACCTCTTCCATCCAGTGTCCGCCCCAGACACCTACATCAAAGTAAGGGACCGTACGGAACGGTTCACCGGCATTTATCTGAAGCAGCCTCTCAAACAGAGGCCTGTCCGTCATGACCAGCCCCTGGTCGTGGTTCGCGTCAATATAATAGTCCATCTGTTTTAAGGCAGACAGCTTCACCTTATCCCCGATCCGCCATTCCAGGAAAAATCCCTGCTTGACCTTTTTAAGAAGATCCTCCCCGGGATTGTCGGTGAGATAATTGGGCATCCCCTTCCGGTAGCGCAGCTGGATCTCCCAGCGGCTTATATCCACACAGACCAGAAGATCGCCCTGGCAGACCAGGGATGCTCCGAATCCGCAGATCACCTGCTTCCCGCCCTCTGTCCTGATCTTGTACTGCATTTGTGCCAGCTTCTCCCTGTCCACAAAATCCATCAGATCCCCATAGAACATCCGCCCGAAGACCCGGTCCTCTGTCAGAACCGGAGCCAGCAGCGTCTCAAGCTGCTCTCCTTCCTTCAGGATATCCCTTGTGCAGAAAATCACATCCGGGGACAGACCCGCGGCAATGGTCTGCACCACAGCCTCCGTCACACCGGGGTAGCATTCTATCACAAGCCTCCATGAGTCCCCCGACAGCCTCTTTCCCAGACAGTCCTGGATCTGTGCTATACCATGCCATACCTGCCGTGAGCAGTCCGGCACCCTTTTGGCCGGCTTTCTATCATAACTTGTCATGGCTTCCTCATCACCTCCTTTTGATAGTCAGGGTTCAAAGCTTTCCCATATGTGCTGATACTCCCCTGGCCGGGAGACAAACCGGAAAACATCCGGGTTCTCCCGAAACTGCCGGTAAATGGGGATTCCCCTGCGTAGTCCCAGCGCTTCATAGCTTCCCGGCGCCTTTACCAGCAGCTTTGCGTTGCGGTAATTGGGATTCATCTCCCATTCTATCCCGTCCTTTGACAGCGGATAGAAGGCGATCCCCTGCATGGCCCGGAGAGAATCATACTCAAATCCATAATCCCGGATACACCATGCGCCAAACGCCATAGGTTTGTGAATATCCATATTGACTGTGGCATGTACCCACCCGGGCGGGACAACCACCACCTCCCCCGGATGGGCCACCACCCCATAGCACCGTCCGGGATCTGCTTCGGCCCGTTCCTGCATATACACAGCCGCTGTCCCTTCCCAGATCTCATATACCTCGCAGGTGCTGGCGCCGCAGGAGGGGCTGACCCCATGGATATGCCCCTGGGAGCGGACTGGCTCCTGGCCGATGGTTCCGGCATTGTAAATGACAGCGCCAAAAAGCAGATCCCTTTTTGAGGTTTCCGCCTTCCATGACCGGTCTCCCACATCCATGGCAATGCAGTACAGCTCCTCCGGCCCCTGAGCCCGGGGATTCTTCAAGGACCGGCGGATATCATCCAGTCTGCGTATCTCCGGAACCGGGCCAAAGGCGTTTTCTCCATAGACAAATCCCATAGGTGTATACCTGGGATAAATGTCAAAGCCGGGTGAAAATGAAAATCTGTCCATATATCCTCCTTATGGCGGCCCCTGCTATCTGGTCTGGATCACCATCTTGTAGCGGTTGCCATTATATTTGCAGATCGTGTATTCAATCAGGTCATCCTTGCTGTATCCCTTCCTCCGGCGGATCAGTATGGCGGAACCATTAGGAACCTGCAGATACTGCTGCTCTTCAAAGGTAGCGGAACCTGCCAGGATTTCCTCGGTGAAATTGTCAATGGTTCTTCCGCTGTGCTTTCTGATATTCTCATACAAAGAATCGAAGGAATCATCCAGCTCGGTTATGTACCTTGGATTCAGATAATGCTCAAACATGGCGATGATCTCTCCGTCCATCCTGCTGTAACGCCTGACATGGATCACCGTATCCTCTTCCCCGATCTCAAAAAGTCTGGCCACCTTTGCGGGCGGTATAACAGTCTCCACCTTCTCGATCAAACGGTTCAGGGTATTGTTCACCTCATCCAGGGTTGTCATAGACGAGGTAACCATGGTCAGCAGATTGACCGTCCCCCCGGTCACAATGGTTCCCTTTCCTCTCCTCCTTTCAATCAGTCCATCCGCCGACAGCTTGTCCATGGCCTGACGGACAGTTATCCGGGAAACGCCAAATTCATCAGCAATCTTCGGCTCAGAAGGGATCGCCTCACCGGACTTGTAGGTACCATTCTCGATTCTCTCCTGAAAAATTTCATAAAGCTGCTTCCACAAGGGCTTGTCTCCGGCTTTTGTCGATAATTTCATACTTTTGCGTCCTTTCTCATCTTCATTAAACATCATAACATTATAACATTATGATGTCAATACGTCATATTTATTAACCATGAATTGTATTAACTAACAGCTCAGAAACTGAAAATGGGGCTGTCAGGAAATGGCTTCGTCCCACAATATATCTGATAACCGCGATATATTGTGTTTATGAATCATTTTCCGTCAGTCCCATCCGGCAACTACATTTTGTTTACAATATCCTCCCAGGCTTCCTCGTCAATCTCCTCCTGCCCAAACAGCTTCTTCTTATCATCATCTGTGATCTGCCGGATCACGCGGCAGGGATTTCCGGCTGCTACGGACCAGGACGGGATGTCCCTGGTAACCACGCTGCCTGCGCCGATCACCACATTATCCCCGATATGAACACCTGGACAAATGACTGTGTTCCCGCCGATCCAGACGTTATCGCCAATGGTGATTTCCTTGCCGTACTCATATAGAGAGTTGCGGCTGACAGGATGGACAGGGTGTCCGGCTGTGTAGATCGCCACATTGGGGGCCATCTGGCAGTTATCCCCGATCTTCACTCTGGCTACATCCAGGATCGTGCAGTTGTAATTGATGAACAGATTCTTCCCGGCTTCAATATGTGTCCCATAGTCACAGTAAAAGGGTGGATTGATGAAAGCTCCTTCGGATTTCCCCAGCAGATCCTTCACCGCCTCCGCGATGCCGTCAAAGTCGGAACGATCCATAAAATTCAGTTTCTGAAGCTTTCTTCTGCATACCTTCTGCTCTTCCATGATGCTGGCGTCGGAAATGTATGCCAGCTGGGCGTCTCTGCGTTCTTTGTGTGTCATTCTTTTTCCTCCTGATCTGATGTGCTGTTTTTCGATGTATCGTTTATGGGAATCACGTTTTTCACAGGGTATGAAATACCGGCTGCATTTTTTCGTAAGTACAGAATTCACAAAATCCCATGGCCCTCAGCACCTCCTTCGCCTCTTTTATATAGGCTCCCAGATGCTCAGGCCTGTGGCTGTCGCTTCCCAGGGTGATGATCCTGCCTCCCAGGTCATGGTAAAGCTGCAGGATCTCCCTTGACGGTGTCGTGTCAGCCAGCCCGTACCGGTGGTGGGATGTGTTAAACTCAATGCCTTTTCCGTCCTGAATCACCCTTTTCAGGATCTTCTCCACATAGGGCTTTACCTTTTCAAACGGATAGACCCCCATCTTATCATACCGCACGATCAGATCCATATGGCCCAGCACACTGTAATCCTGGTAGCTGTCCACCAGATTCAGCATCTCCTCATAGTAGCGTTCGTTGTACTCCTTCTGGGTGCGTCCCCTCTGGAAATCCTGGGTCCAGAACTCCTTGTCCTCCACCTGGTGGACTGACAGAATGATAAAATCAAAGGGATACCTCTTGTATAATGCCTCAAACCGGGGAATCGTGTGCATCTGGATACCAAATTCCAGACCCAGTTTTATGGCGATCCTGTCTCCATAAAGCTCCTGCATCCTCTGGATCTTCTCCACATACCGCGGATAATCCACGTTGGCCAGAGGTTCTCCCTGGCGGTATACCACTTCTTTTCCACAGCCCCAGTCATCCTTCACCCCATAATCCACATGATCTGTGAAACATATCTCATCCAGACCCAGCCGGACTGCATCCTCCACCACCTGCTCCATAGGGTACACAGAATCATCACTGAATTCTGTGTGTACATGATAATCTGCTAACATACTTAATCCTCCCTGGCCAGATTTCGTTACTATTCACAGGGTGCATCTTCCTGTCTGCCCCGTGAACTGCAACCAGATTTCTGTCCCATTTGTATTTTTTGCAACAGTTCAGACACCTCCCTGAACTGTTACAACTGTATCACAAATCCGGGTAAAACGCGAGTCCCCTCCTGGACAAAATCATACATTACTGCTGGCAGGGTGCATCTTTTTGTCCGGCTGCGCCAGACAAGAAGCATCGGGTCGTAACAGGTTACTGTTACGATCCCCTTGCCGTTCCCCCGTTATATGTGTTATCATGATAAAGTCAAAGTCAAAATAAATCAGGCGTTCCCGCCTTATTTTTATATTTCCTGAGGAGGCGACCACATGACCATCGCAGAAATTCTTACTGGAGAAAAAGACAACACGGAATACAAGGTTGATATCCCATCCAAAAGCGAAAATTATATGCGTACCGTAGTTGCCTACGCAAATGCCAACGGTGGACGGCTGGTCTTTGGCGTGGAGAATAATACCTGGAAGGTGACTGGTTTTTCTAAAGAAGAGGTCTTTCAGAAAATGGATGCTGTTACCAATGCAATTTATGACAGCTGTGAGCCAAAAATAACACCCAATATAGAAGTCCAGGAATTTGACGGCCGGTATATCATTGTAGTCGATGTACCTGCCGGCATGCAGCGTCCCTATTGTATCAAAAGCCAGGGAGTAATCGAAGGAGTCTATCTGCGTGTATCCGGCACTACGAGGAAGGCTGCGATCTATCAGATTCAGGAGATGACGCTGTCTGCCAGAAACCGCAGCTATGACACAGAAAAGACGTCCCGGGAGCTCACCACCGATGAAATCCAGGCATTCTGCAACCGGTTATACCAGCATGCCCGGGAATTGTGTGTCAACGAAGAAGCCAAGTCCGCCATAAGACAAATCAGCATCAGCCAGCTGCTTTCCTTCCGCCTTGTCCATGAAGAAAACGGCAGATACTACGCTGCCAATGGCTACCAGCTGCTGGATGGCAGACTGGAGGACTATCCAGATGCGGCAATCCAGTGTGCAGTGTTCAAAGGGACCACCCGCAACATATTCATCACGCGGAAAGAATTCTCCGGCTATATTGATGAGCAGGTCGAATCAGCATACGCATTTGTACTGGAACACATCAATCTCGGCGCACGCATCGACGGCCTCGCGCGGCAGGACATTTATGAACTCCCAATTCGTACAATCCGCGAGATGATCACCAACGCCGTGTGTCACCGCTCGTATCTCTGCCCTGGAAAAGTACAGGTAGCACTTTTTGATGACAGGCTGGAGGTAACGTCACCAGGAATGCTGGACAAAGATCTGACCATTGAAAAGATGAAGGCAGGCATATCAAAGATCCGAAACACAGCAATCGCCAGAGTATTCGCCTATATGAACATGATCGAAGCCTGGGGAACCGGTATCCCAAAAATATTTCAGGAGGCGAAGGATTATGGACTACGGGAACCCGAGCTTCTGGATATGGGCAGTGATTTCCGGATCAATCTGTATCGCGGTACCCCCATGGTGGACAGGTACGGCGTCATAAATCCAAAATCACTGACCAGACAGGCAGACGACTGACTGGAAAACCGGGCCGTTTTTCCGTCCGGTCACTTCCCCCAGTACTCTCCGGCCAGCCGGATGAATTCCTTCGCCGCGTCACTTAAGTAAGAATGCTTCCGGTAGCTGGCCACGATCTGCCAGGTAGGATGGGTGCTTAAAGCGAAGCAGGTGACTCCTTCCGGGCAATTGCGGATGTAATGATAGGGAATAATGCCGCAGCTCTGCCGGGACTGGACCATATATACAATGGTGGAATTGTTGGCTGTCTCAAATAGAATATGGGGTGCGAAGCCGGCCTGGTTAAACAATTCATCCACAAGAGACCGGACTGTGGACTCCCGGTACATAAGCACAAATGGCTCATACCGGAACAAAGAAAGGTCAATAGAAGCAAAGGGTTCCCCCTCCCCGGCAGTCTGGACCGCCAGGGGATGGCCGCTGGGGACGGCCAGGAATAATTCCTCTGTGCCAAGAGCAATATACTGGTCATCGGTTTTCTGATCCTCCGAGAGAGTCTGGAAGCCGATATCCAGATCTCCCCGGGCGATCAGCGCCTGCTGCTTATGGACGCTCAGCTCCTGGGGCTCCACCACCACCCCGGGGTAGGCCTTATGAAAGGCCGGATACACCATGGTGAACATCTCGATCCCCCGTCCTGGTGTGAAGCCGATGGACAGCCTCCCCCTCTTGGCCTCAAGCATGTCGCTGATCATATCATAGGTTTTGTGCTTGATCCGCAGGATCTCCCTGGCATTCTCCAGATACACCTCTCCAATATCCGTAGGGCGCCAGTCAAACCGGCTCCGCTTAAAAAGCTGTGCCCCCAGCTCCTTCTCCAGACGCAGAAGCTGCTGGTTCAGGGCAGACTGGGTCAGATACAGCTTCTCCGCGGCGCGGGTGATCCCATGCTCGTCTGCAATTTTCACAATGTATTCGATCTGTTTGATATCCATCCCATAGCCTCCTGCATGTCCGGTGCGCCCCCTGAATCCCGCGGTGCCTGTTTCTGTGGGATTCTGGAGGTACATTTCAAGGAATTACCGCCATAGGCGGCAGGCTTAATTATTTTTTCATTTACTTAATTTTTCTTATTTTCAAAAAATAAAAATTAATTTTACTTATTTTGCATGAGGTATTATAATAAAATTATCAATAAAAGTCAAATGATTTTTATAAAGACAGGAGGAATTTTATGGCACGGTTGTATGTGAAAATCAAAGACCAGGACAACGTAGTAGTCGCTGTGCAGGATCTGAAGGCCGGAACCCAGGTGATGGAGGGGCTGGTGACCAACCAGGACATTCCCCAGGCACATAAGATCGCCTTATGCGATATTCCTGCCGGCGGTGAGATCATCCGCTACGGCGTGGTACTGGGCTATGCCATCAATGACATCAGGAAAGGCGACTGGATCAACGAGCATATGCTGGAGCTGCCCGAGAGCCCGTCGGTAGACAACATGGAGTACGGCACCAACCTGGTTCCCATGGAAGACCTGCCGGAGCCCTCCCGCACCACCTGGATGGGCTACCGCAATGCCCAGGGGCCTGCCGGTACCAGAAACCTGCTGGGAATCGTTACCACCGTCCAGTGTGCTGCCGGTGTACTGAAGGTAGCAGTGGAGCGCATTAAGAAAGAGCTTCTTCCCAAATATCCCAATGTAGACGGAGTGGTAGCTGTGAATCACCCCTACGGCTGCGGCGTAGCCATCAACGCTCCCATGGCCTGCATTCCCATCCGTGCCATCACCAATGTGATCCGCCATCCCAATTTCGGCGGCGAGATCATGGTTGTGGGCTTAGGCTGCGAGAAGCTGACCTATGACCGGGTACTGCCTGCGGAAGATATTACTCCTGAAAATGTTCTGACCCTCCAGGACTACGCCGGACACGACGCCATGATGAACGCCATCATGGAAATGGCTGAAAAGAAACTGCAGAAGCTGAACCAGCGTCATAGGGAAGAGCTTCCCTTAAGCGACCTGCTGATCGGTATGCAGTGCGGCGGCAGCGACGCCTTCTCCGGCATCTCCGCCAATCCCAGTGCAGGCTATGCGGCAGACATGCTTGTCCGGGGCGGCGCCACGGTCATGTTCAGCGAGGTCACCGAGGTCCGTGACGGCGTACATATGCTGGCAGCCCGGTGTCCTGATGCCCACACCCGCGACCGTCTGGCAGAGGAGATGAAGTGGTACGACGACTATCTGGCTAACGGCGGCGTGGGCAGAGACGCCAATCCCACCCCCGGCAACAAGGCAGGCGGTCTGGCCAACATCGTGGAGAAGGCCATGGGCAGCATCGCCAAGAGCGGCACCAGCCAGATCGTGGAGGTCCTCTCTCCGGCAGAGAAGCCCACAAAACACGGCCTGATCTATGCGGCAACCCCGGCCAGCGATATCGTCTGCGGCCCCAGCCAGGTGGCCAGCGGCATCGGCCTCCAGGTATTCATGACCGGGCGGGGAACCCCCTATGGCCTGGACATCAGCCCGGTGATCAAGGTGTGCAGCCGCAACGAGATGAAGAACCACTGGTTTGACCTGATCGATATTTCCGCCGGAGCAGTAGCTACGGGCGAGGCCACCATTGCCGACGTGGGCCAGGAAATCTTTGACATGATCCTGGATGTGGCCAGCGGCATCAGGGAACCCTTCAGCGACCAGCACGGATTCCATAATGACATGTGCATCTTTAATCCGGCGCCTATTACCTGATCCGGGACAAACACACAACGCAAAGGGGGCTGTGAAAAAAGTCGCGGCTGTCTGCGGGAAACTGACGGAAGATCACGTAAATCCCTGATCTTCAAAACCGTGGGACGGACTTTTTCCACAACCCCTATTATGTTTATCAACAGTTCAGACTGGCCATCCTCTTGTCCCCGGCGCTTTTCGGGGACAAGAGGATGACCAGTCTGAACTATTACTATATCTTAGAAAAACGCCACCCGGAGCGCTGCCAGGATCATCCTCTCCGCTTCCTGGTATTCGCCCTTTCTCTGTACCGTAAATCCGTGATTGCTGTGCATAAAACGTTTCCCGTAGACCGGTACTCCCTGGGCCAGGAGCCGTCTGTGGAACTCTGCGTTCTCATCACAGAAGGTATCATTTTCACAGTAGATCATCACCGTGGGCGGCATGTGGGAAAGCTGCTCACCGGTGGCAAAGCAGGGGCTGCAGTACACCTCCTCTGCCTGGTCCGGATCCACATACATCTTATTATAGAAGTCCGCCTTCCAGGCCGGGATCCGTGGATTGCTGTCGCCGTTGCGCTTCTGGATCGCCGGCGTCTTCATGTCAAAGCCGGCGTAGTCCAGGATCTGAAGTGCCGGGACAAAGGCCTGGTTGTCAATGGCCATCAGCAGCACTGCCGCCGCCAGATTCCCGCCTGCACTGTGGCCGCTGATAGCGATCCGCGCCTGGTCAGCCCCCAGCTCCTCTGCATGTTCCCCGCAGTACTGGACCACATCATAGCAGGCATACACCTGCCCCGGATACCGCATGGCCGGTGCCGGAACATAGTCGATATCCAGACAGATACACCCGGAACGGCTGCACAGATTGCGGCAGAATACAATATCCTGATCTCTTCTCCCTTTGATAAAGCCGCCTCCGTGGATATTGACCAGCAGCGGCAGCAGCTTGTCCCTATGACGGCCCTCCGGCCAGTAGAGATGTACCAGGCATTTCCCGGCCCGTGTATCAATCTCAAGATCCTGCTCCTCCCCTACGGTATAAGCATTCAGTTCTTCTTTTGTCAGACTTTTCCCGGCGCCGCTGTCCCGTATCTCCCGGGCCATGGCCTCCTCCTCTGGTGTCACTGCCAGATCTCTCCAAAGTTTCATGATTTTTTCCGCCCCTTTCCTTTCAAAATCCTTCTATATGTGATACTCATGGGCAACCTGTTTTCCCTTTTACAGGAAGAAGGAGAAGAAGAAGGATGCAATGATCAGCACGATTCCTCCGCCTACACGACTGGAAAGCTGTGCATAACTGATCAGCTCCAGACGATTGGCTGCACCCAGTACGGCGATATCCCCTGAGCCGCCCCGGTTCGCCATACACAGCCCCGCGGTCACTGCGGAATCAATGGGATAGAAGCCTACCAGCCTGCCGGCCAGGGCGCTTCCTACGATTGCACCAGCTACCACCATCAGGGCGATCAGAAGGTTTGCCGGACTCATAGCCGAGACCAGCTCCGCCAGGTCAAAGTCAACACCCATACCCACCATGGTCAGAAGCCCCACCACGGACACCATGAAGCCCTGCATATTTTTGGCAGCCACACGGATATTGACCGGAATGATCCCCAGGGCTGCGATAATGACCACAAAGATAATGCTATATGCGAAATTATGGATCGATGCACCGAAAATGGTTGGCAAAAGCACCTTACTGAACAGACGGCCTACGGCAAATACGGTTCCTAACAGAAGCAGGGCTCCACAATAATCGTTTAAGGTGACCTTTACTTTTATGTCTTCCTTGATCAGCCTGCTGTCCACTGGCATGATGTTGCGTCCGTCCCCGGTCCACTCCGGCTTCATCTGTCCCAGACGGTTCAGCAGTGCGCCGGCCACAATACAGAACAGATTGGCAATGGTCAGAATGATGATTGCAAAGGAATAATAGTTAGCCGCCGGTTCCCCGCTGATCTGCTCATAGATCTGGGAAAGGGGTACCGCACCGGCGCCATTGCCGCCGCCCATGATGGGAAGCACGTACTTGATCACCATATCAACAGGCGATATCCCAAAGATCAGTCCCGTGGCGATCCCCAGCACGCAGGCGCCCAGCAGGCCGCCCAGGATTGCCGGGATATATCCGCCGAAGCTGCGGAGCAGCACATTCCTGTCCAGGGACAGGATAGAACCCATGATCAGGGAAATGATAAACACATTCAGGATATTCACATCCCCCTGAACCATATTGCCGATCAGCTCCACATATTTTTCCGGGATCAGCCCAAGCTGCTTCAAAACTGCGGTGCCGAAGAATACCATCAGCAGCCCGCCGCCTATATAGGTATTCCAGATGGGAAGCACTTTTCCGATCTTGTTGAAAATGATGGCGATCACGGCGCATACCGCGATAAATGCGGTAATATCCGACCCCAGGGCTCCGGTAAAGGTTACCGCAATAATAATAACCGCACACAGTGCATACAGCCACAGCGGCATTCCCCCCAGATCATTGAACTCCTCCCACAGACTCTTTTTCTCTTTTTGCTCACTCATATTTTTCCCTTATCCTTTCCTCTTCTCTGCATTTTTTCGCACACGAACTACATCCGTTTTTGCGCGCACGAAGATGCCGTAACCGTCCGGATACGCTCCCAAACGGCTGCGAACATTATCGTGATTATTGCAACTGTTTTATACCTGATCTTTAATGCTTCCCCGCCGCAGCGTTTCCCCGCGGTCAGCCTGTTACATGCATCCGGCTCAGCAGTTTTCTTCCAGCTGCTTTTTCAGATACCGCAGCTGCCCGCCGCTCAAGACCACCTGGATCTCCGCATCCGTCAGATCCAGCACCGTCTCAAAGGAAATCCCCTTTGTCCTATCGGTCACTGTCACCCTTCTGGCCGGAATCTGATCCAGGAGACCGGTGATCTCCAGCTCATCCCCCTGCTCCAGCCGGTCGTAATCTGCCGGGTCCGCAAAGATCATGGGAATGATGCCGTGATTGACCAGATTGCCCTTGTGGATCCTGGCGATACTCTTGGCAATGACACATTTTACCCCCAGATACATGGGGTTGATGGCCGCGTGCTCCCTGGAGGACCCCTGGCCGTAGTTCTCGCCGCCGATGATGATGCTGCTTCCCAGCTCCTTTGCCCGGGCCGCGAAGTCCGGTGCGTACCGGTGATAGCAGTACCGGGACATCAGCGGGATATTGGAGCGCATACTGGAAAACTCCGCGCTGGCCGGGGTGATGTCATCGGTAGAGATATTGTCGCCGCCCTTGAGACTGACAGGCACACACAGGTGCTGTGCGGGCGGCTCCGGCACCGGAAGGAACTTGATGTTGGGTCCCCGGAGAATCTCCACCTTCTGTGCCTCCTCCTGGGGAAGGGGTCTGATAATCATGGAATCATCCACTATGTACTGCTCCGGTTCCCGGACGTCGGCAAGAACTGCCACCTCTGCTCCCATGATCTCCTCAGCAGTGGTGAAGGTTCCGGTAATGGCCGTAGCCGCCGCGCTCTCCGGACTTACCAGGTAGATCTGGGCCGTAGGATTGCCGGCCCGTCCCTTGAAATTCCGGTTGGAGGTGCGGACTGCCACGCCTTCTGTAGCCGGTGTCTGGCCGATGGCACAGCAGGGGCCGCAGGCGATTTCCAGCAGACGGACACCTGCCTCCAGCAGCATGTCAATATAACCGTCCCGCAAAAGTTCCCGGTAGGTCTGCTTAGAAGCGATGGCGCAGGTACAGCTTACATCCTCATGGACATGGTGCCCCTTAAATACCAGCGCAGCCCTGGCCACATCGACATAGCTGGCATTGGTGCAGCTCCCGATAAATACCTGCTGTACCTTCTTCTTCTCCGCATCCTTTAAAGGGATCACATTGTCCGGCTGGTGGGGACAAGAGATCAAAGGCTCCAGCTCACTTAAGTTGATGTCAATATACTCGTCGTATCGGGCGTCCTCATCAGGAAGCAGCTCTACATAGTCCGCTTCTCTCCCCTGGGCCTTTAAGAACCTGCGCACCTGCTCATCTGCCGGGAAGATGGATGTAGTGGCCCCCATCTCAGCCCCCATGTTGGTAATGGTCGCTCTCTGGGGAACCTCTAAGGCTGCTGCTCCCGGTCCCGTGTACTCGTACACATTTCCCAGACCGCCCTTGATGCTGACACGCCGTAGCATTTCCAGAATAACCTCCTTGGCGTTGCAGCCGGGTCGAAGGCTTCCGGTAAGATTCACCCGGATCACCCTGGGCATTTTCAGACGCATGGGCACCCCTGTCATGGCTGTGGCTACATCCATGCCGCCTACACCGATACACAGCATGCCGATGGCGCCGCCGTGGGGGGTGTGGCTGTCCCCGCCCATACTCACCTTGCCGGGAACACCAAACCGGGACACATGCACGGTATGGCAGATTCCATTTCCGGGTCTGGAGACGTGGACACCGAACCGTTTCGCCGCCGACTGCAGGTAGATATGGTCATCGGGCGTCATATTGTTCACGTACAAAAGATTGTGATCCAGATAGCTGACGCTGCACTCCGTGCGGACCCGGTCCAGCCCAATAGCCTCAAAGGCCAGATACGTCATGACCGCATTGATATCGTGGGTGAGAGTCTGGTCTACCCGGATGAACACCTCCTCTCCCGGCACCATACTGCCGGAAACATAGTGGGATTCTATGATCTTTCTTGTCAGTGATTTTCCCATGTATAATCCTCCTTGTGATATTTTGCAAAAGCCCATGGGGTGTCTGAACGGTTGCGGTATGTAACAGTTCAGATACCCCCTGAACTGTTACGGCATCTGCCCATGAAAATCGCTACGCGATGGGGCAGATGCCCTCCGACCACTACGTTTTCATACGGTCAGCGCAGCAAATGCGCAGACCTATCTGAACTGTTACTTCGATATTTCTGTAAAACAAAAAGGATGCCTGCTTAACCTTGTCTTTCTGAGACAATTATAAGCCAGCATCCTCTGATAGTAAAATTTCTATTGACGAATAGGGTTGATAACAAAATTTTATAGGCTACAGTTCACGGGGCGCATCGTACCCTTCCTGGGATATTTCCCGCTTTTTGTGGATATCCAGTTCTTCACGTGCAATATCCAGAAGCGCCTGCTCCACCTCTCCGATATAACAGCCCTCCCTATACAGCGCAAACACCTCCCAGGTCAGGGGACATTCTGACAGATGGTATACTTCCGCCTCCATGGAACCCTTCATCAGCTCCAGGGTGATCTCCGGGATAATGGCAATCCCCAGCCCCTGGGCCGCCAGACGGTAGGAAAGCATGTTGCTGTGGGACTCAAATATAATATTGGGCTTTACGCCTGCATTTTTGTAGAGAACCTCCACACTGGCCCGGAGAGCATGGCCTCTGTTCAGGGTGATCAGGGGCATGGCGGCAGTATTTCTCCAGTTGATGATCCCGGACTCCCGGTTCAGAAAATGCTCCTCCTTCAGATAACCTCTGGCCGCAACCAGCACCAGCTCCTCCTCAGACACCTTCATCCGGGCAATGTCCTTGTAGGGATGCCACGCAGGCAGAAAGACGAAATCAACGTCACCTTCCCGCAGACTTTCCACCAGACGGTTTCCCGGCCCCGATATCACCTGGACATCAATGCCCGGATACCGTGTCTTGAAAGGCGCCAGAATCAGGGGAAGCATATAGATGATCCGTTCGCTGGGGAACCCGATCCGGAGCCTTCCTGTCTTGTGATGGGTGATATCCCGCATTTCCCGCCGCATATCCTCCATCTGGTTCAGAATCCCCCTGGCCCGCTTCAGATACTGTTCGCCTGCATAGGTAAGCACCAGGGGATTGGAGGAACGGTCGAACAGCTTCACCCCCAGCTCCTCCTCCACTTTATTGATGTAATTGCTCAGGGCAGGCTGGGTAATGAACAGCTTGGAAGCCGCTTTTGTAAAGCTGCCGCACTGGGCCAGCATGCTGACATAACTGAATTCCCTTAGTTCCACGGTTTCTCCATTCTGCCATATGGCACCCGGAAGGTGCTGACGGCGTTTTTATTTGCTGGCACGCCAAAGCGCAGCTGTCCGGCTTTCCGTCTCCGGGGTTGTCTACTTCCTGATGTTCTGGATCGTTTCGATTACATAGTCTGTGAATTCCCTGGTGCTGGCATCCTCTGTAAATGTGGTGAGAACTACCTTCCGCTCCGTCACGGTACAGATATCCATAGCCTGCTCCAAAAGTTCCTTCTTCTCCACAAACCCGATATGGGCAAGGAGCATACCGGCTGCCCGGATCAGGGAGCTGGGATCTGCGTATTCGCCTCTGCCATGGCTCATGAGATAGGGAGCAGTTCCATGGATAGCCTCAAACATGGCATACTGGTTGCCCAGATTGGATGAGGATGCCGTCCCCAGTCCGCCCTGATGCTCGGCCGCTACATCTGTCACGATATCGCCATACAGATTGGGTAATACTACAACCTCGATTCCCTTATTGAACTCCGGATCCAGCATCTTGGCACACATGGCGTCTACCAGCCGCTCCTGGATCTCAATCTCCGGATACTCCTCCCCCACCTTTCGTACAGCCTTGATAAAGTTTCCGTCAGCCAGCTTCACGATATTGGCCTTGGTGACAATGGTGACATTCTTTTTGCCATTCTTCCGGGCGAATTCAAAGGCTGCTCTGGCGATCCGTTCACTGCCCTGCTTTGTCTGTACCTTAAAATCCACGGCCAGATCCTCGTTGACCTGGATGCCCTTGTTGCCCCAGATGTATTCGCCTTCAATATTCTCCCGGAAAAAGGTCCAGTCAATCCCCTTATCCGGAATCCGGATAGGACGGACCGCAGCAAACAGCTCCAGCCCCCGGCGCAGCAGACTGTTGGCTGACACCAGATTCGGCCACGGATCTCCCGCTCTTGGTGTCACCATGGGACCCTTTAAGAGAACATCACACTGTTTGATCTCCTCAAACACCTCCTCCGGCATACTTTGAAGCTTCGCCGCACGGTTCTCGATGGTCATGCCCTCGATCCTGCGCAGCTCCACCTTTCCGCTTTCAATCTCCTCCGGGATCAGCGCCTGGATCACCCGCAGCGCCTGCTCCATGATGATGGGCCCGATGCCGTCCCCCGGCAGAATGCCCACCACGATCTTATCAAGCTTTGTAAAATCCTTTACCGTATTGTCCTGTTTCATCCGCCCGATCCGCTCAAACTCTGACTGGATCAATGCCCCAAACTGCTCCTGTGCCTGCGCGATAGTGCTCATTTTGCTACCTCCATTTTGAAAATTTGTGCCACATTTCCAATGCTTTATACAGATATCATAAACAAAATGAGCTTATAGGTAAAATACATTTTATGTGTGGTTATCCATAGGAAAAACGCAATTACATTTACCCTGAAAACCTGGACTGCCATACAAAAGGCCATGGCCAGAATACCGGAACATACAACATCCCCTTTATCTAAACAGTCATTTCGCAACAGTTCAGCTCCCCTTAATTGTTACGTCATTTCATCCTCCGCCGACATCTTCCCCAGAACCTCCTGCAAAAGCCTGAGAAATTCCCTGGAGCTTCTGGAGAGCTTCCCCTCTCTGGGATAAGCCACTGCCATCCTCCAGCTTCCATTCAGTTCCCTGGCCAGAGGATAGCAGGCCAGACCATCCGCTCTGGAATATAAGGTCAGGTAGGAACGTGGCAGGAACGTCACCCCCATGCCGGCAGCCACCAGACGCTTGGCTGTCTCCATGCTCCTGGTTGTACAGCAGATATCCGGCACAATCCCTATATTCTCCAGAATCTGGTCTGCCACCAGACGAAGCTTCTGCCTTCCTGCCACCATGACAAAGGACTCTTCCTTTAACCTCTGCAGATCTTCCCCGGTCAGTCTTCTGCCCTCCGGAAGCTGCATCCTGGAGCAAAACCCTTCCGGGATCACCAGATAAAACGGATCTTCAAAAAACATCTCATACTGAACCTGAGCCTTTTCTCCATGGAGATGGAGAATGCAGAAATCAATCTTTTTGCGGAGCATAAGCTGTTCCAGATCATGGGAATTGTTTTCCCGGACCTGGATCCGGATCCCCGGGAAGCGCTCCCGGAATACAGGAACAATCCGGGGCAGCAGATAGGTTCCCAGATTCAGCGGGATTCCGAATGTGATAGTCCCCTTCTTCATCTGCTGGAACTCTTCCAGCTCCAGGCGGATCTGCTGATACTGGTTCTGAATCTTTTCCAGACGGCCAATCAGCTGCGAGCCGAACTCCGTCTCCCCTATCCCGTCCTTCCCCCGCAGGAAAATCCGGCACCCCAGCCCCTCCTCCAGCTCCCGGAGCATCTGGCTTAAGGATGGCTGTGCAAGGTAAAGCTCCTCTGCCGCTTTAGAGATATTCCGGCATTCCCGGATCGTTACCAGATACCGGATCTCCTGCTCTGTCCATACGGGAACATACCGGGTCTTTCCAGCGCCTGCTGCTTTCCTCCATTCCATCACCCACGTTTCAAGGTCTCTAAAAGCAGCCAGAATCTCCCTGGCGTATCCGGTCACCATCTCCCCCTCCGGAGTAAGAAGCATCCTGCTGCGGGTTCTTTTGAAAAGTGCTGTCCCCAGCTCCTCCTCACAGCTTTTTAATCCCCTGGTCAGGGTAGATGGATGCTTTCCAAATAAAGCAGAAGCTTTCTGGATGCTTCCCGTATCTGCAATTGCACAAATGTAGCGCATCTGACGTTCGTTCATGACCTCTCCTGACCTGCCACAGCACCTGCGCCAAAACGGATGCTGTATCCCTATACACTGCTCCTGTTCTCATAATAACATGAATTCAGAAAAAACAGAATCGCTGCTGATCATCATAACACAATTGCATAGGTTTGAACAGTAACGCTTTTGTTACTACTCATGGGGTAGTTTTTCCAGAGCTGGCACCCGCCAGCCTCAAAAAACAACCTGCCCATGAATAGTAACCCCCTTTCACTTCTGTGTCCTAAAAAATCCAAAACCACTTGACATTCCACTTTTAATCCATTATACTAAACTCAATCTTCGCCAGGGATTCCTCCCGGCAAAGTTCCGGTAATTCTTTTATCGTGCTGCTGGTTTAGCAGGAAAGCCAACTATGATATATTGATCGGGCGCTTACCGACATATACTTTCCCCAAAGTATCCAGATTTCCTTACTGATTTCCTTATAAAGAAATCCAAAATCAGATTGCAGTGTAATGTAACAATACAGTATAATAAAAGGAGTATACATGAAGAAAAAGAAAACCAATAAAAAAAAACCCAAAAAGCTGCCGTCATCCCTTCAGGCACCGCCGATATCGCCTATCAGAACAAGGATGTGGCCTCAAAGGTTACCGGTGAGGCCCTATTGGGGCATAGTCTGGCCCCTTTCGGTCTGCCACATATTAAAATCATAGATATGCTTCCAACCAACCTTCCGGCGGTGGAAGCTAATGAGCTGAGACTGGACAATCTGTTCCTTCTGGAGGATGAAGCTGTGGCGATCATTGACTATGAGTCAGACTACAGACAAGAAAACTTTGTAAAATATTTAAACTATTCAGCCAGGGTAGTGAAGCGTTACGCGATCCAGAAAAAGCTCCCGCAACTGAAAAAGCTAAGGATCATTGTGATCTACACCGCCGATGTAGAACACGCCCCTACAGAATACAGTCTGGATGGAGTCCTGGTCCGGATCGAGCCCTCCTATCTGGTAAACATGGATACCGACGCAATCCGGCAAAAGCTGGCAGCAAAGATCAGCAGAAAAGAGGCCCTGAGCAAGGAAGAGCAGCTGCAGCTAATGATCCTTCCCCTGACTGTAAAAGGAAAACACAACAAACAGAATGTGATCACCCAGGCAGCAGAGCTTGCCAAAAAAATCGAAGACCCGGTACAGAAAAACCAGATTCTGGCCGGACTCTTGACCTTTACAGACAAGTTTATTGACAAAAGGTGCCGTATGGCAATCAAGGAGGTGCTTAAAATGACACAAGTTGAAAAAATGATTTTTGACGATGGGTTTAAAGAAGGCGAAAGGCAAGGAGTAAAGCGCGGTGAAAAGCGTGGTGAGAAGCGAGGCGAAAAACGGGGTGAGAAACGAGGCGAGAAACGAGGTGAAAAACGGGGCCGGGACCTGAAGCTGGTAGAGCAAAGCTGCCGGAAGCTCAGAAAAGGGAAGACGCCAGAGATAATCGCCACAGAGCTGGAGGAAAATCTGGCCACGATCAAAAGCATCTGCCAGTACGCCTCAAAATTTGCCCCGGAATATGACCATAAGGCCGTATACGGAGCCTGGAGCAGCCGCCTGAAGGCGTAAACAGATTATACCAGAAACCATCCACCGGCGTATCTTCTTATCAGAGCGTGTTTGAAAATTGGATGAACCACACCGGCAGTGTTCCCTCCAGATTCATATAAATCAAATGAGCGTTACAGTCTGCCCCATACTTCTTGTCCGGCAAGGCCGGACAAGAAATATGGCCCCATAAACAATAACAAATCAGATTTTTTTAACGGGCGTCAGCAGCTCCCCGCTCTCATCAAATTCCATCTCCTCCGGTTCATCCAGAACCTCAACCCCCGGATACTTTCCGGCCTTCACATCCTCATAATATGCCTCCGACAGCATGATTTCCCCGATGTGGAGGCTGTTCTGGATGCGGACTATTCTCACATTGTTCTGGTCGATCTTATTGCAGGTGCGAATGCACAGCTGGATAGCCTCCTTATCGCTTGCCACAATGCAGGGAATCCGCGCAGACGCCAGCACTGTGCTGGTGATACAGTTGGGATACATACACTCCACATCCATATCACGGAAGATCTTCTTTGTAATGGCCGATGCCAGACCGCAGCCCAGGGCATTGCCGTGGGACTCCTCACTCAGGTTCAAAAAGCAGGTCCGCTGCACCTTGATCCCACCGGAAGCATAAGGTGTGGAAAATGTCCCCGTAATGTTAGGATCCACCCCGGTACCACTGAAATTCTTTCCCACCTTGTCAACCACCAGCACATCCGTCTCCTCCACAATCAGCCTGGGCATATTGGAGAAGGCAAACTTCAGAAGCTGTGGCTCCCGGGTCAGGATATCCTCCGCCAGGATCGCCTCGATCCGGCAGGTCTCATCATAAGCATTTTCAATGCAGGGAATGGCAAACAGAATCTTCGCCTTCTCCAGCACCACCTTTGCCATGGTCGGAATATTCTGGGCAATTACATCCATACCGTCTGAGTGAACCAGGGAAGCGCCTGCCTGCTTGCCAAGACCCACGGTCATCATCTTGCAGGGACCGCTCTCATAGGCGCCACGGAAAGCATTGTGGGGCTTTAAACGGCAGGAAACGATGATCCCGTCCGCCTCGTAGGCATTCTTATCCAGGTACACGGTGCGCCCACGCTCCGAGACCCCCAGCTCCACCACCTCCATGGAGGATTTGATGGGGCATCCCATAGTCTCCGGGGTAATATTGTAGCCCGCCAGGATCTCCAGCTGTCCCTGGGCCGTGGCCCCGCCATGGCTTCCCATAGCCGGTACAATAAATGGCTCTGCTCCCCTTGACTTGACAAAATCCACCACCGCCCTGGTAATAATATCCACATTGCGGATTCCCCGGCTCCCTGCCGTGATGGCAATGCTCATCCCCGGCTTCACCAGAGAAGCGAACTGCTCCTGCCCCAGCTGCTGGTTCACCACCCCCGGAATCTCCTCCGGCGTGATCACCTCCCGCGGAAACGTCTGCCGTGCCCGGAACATCTTTGGAACCGGAATATCCTTCAAAAGCTTCGATACCACACCGTCATTTCTGATCTCATTCATACCTGTTCTCCTCCTGGATTCTGCTGCGTTCTATATCCCTGATTATACCAGTCTGCCATTTTTAAGTAAATTTAAAATATCTTCAGCCGTTTTAAATATTTCTAATCCCGTAACGGTTCAGCCCCCCCTGAACTGTTACCCAATCTCCATCTTGCCCATTTCCTGTCAACGCGCTATAATGCCTTCATAAACAGACACTATTCCCGTCCCTGCCGGCATTGCGGCCCGGAAGGACGATTCCTCCACATACATCTCAAAAAGGAGCCATCATGAACTTAAAAGAACTGGAATACATCGTTGCCATTGCCTCCGAAGGCACCCTCACCCGTGCCGCGGAAAAGCTCTTTATCACCCCCTCCGCCCTGACCCAGCAGCTGGTCCACCTGGAGAAAGAGATCGGCACCCCTCTGTTCATCCGTTCCCGGAGCGGATGGACGCCCACGGAAGCCGGGGCCATCTACCTGAAAAGCGCAAGGGAAATGCTGAACATGAAGCAAGAGGTCTACAAGCAGCTCCAGGATCTGGTACAAATCAAAAAAGGGAAGCTCTCCGTGGGCTTCCCTCCTGACCGCGCCGCAGCCATGTTCACCACCATCTACCCGGATTTCCACAAGGAATACCCTGGCATCACAGTCAATGTCTGCGAGATCAGCGTCCGCAAACAGCAGCAGATGATCGCCAGAGGCCTGCTGGATCTGGGGTTTGTGACTCTCTGCCAGTGCCAGGAGACTGACGACAAATACATCTACATCAATACAGAGGAGCTTCTCCTGGCTGTTCCATCCATACATCCGCTCTGCGAAAGAGTAACCACCACCAGCGGCCGCCCTTACCCTGAGTTTGATCTGAAGCATTTCCGGCATGAGCCCTTTGCCAGGATGTACCCGGAGTCCACAATCCGCAGCTTCTCCGACCGCATGTTCCAGCAGGCAGGCTTCCAGCCCACGGTTCTCTTCGAGACCTCCAGCTGCCGCACCATCCTTCAGATGATCCAGGCCAACCTCTGCTGCAGCCTGCTGCCCAGCATCTATGCCCGACAGACATGGGACAATGTAACCTTCTTCTCCCTGCCGTCCCACCCCACCCGCAATCTCGCAGTCAGCTACAAGAAGGGCAGCTACTTAAGCCAGCCGGCCAGATACCTGATCCAGCTTGGCAGGAAATACTGGGGATAAAAACTGTCAAAAGAAAACGTAACAGTTCAGACGGACGCCCGAACTGTTACAAGGAAACTGCTGTCCAGGGGACATTCCTCCCTACAACCGCTTTCCCTCTGCCAGCCGCCGGAAAATCCGCGTCAGCATAAACAAAGCCGTGAAGGACATGACGATCTCCGCCGTGGTCTGGGCATAGGCCAGTCCGTAAAGGGGAAACAGGAAATTCAGGATATACAGTGCCGGAATCTCCAGAATGATCTTTCTGAGAACCGCAAATGCCAGGGCATTTTTCCCAAGTCCCAGGGCCTGGAACACACCCACTGTCAAAAAGTCCATACACAGGAAGGGAATTCCCAGACAGAACCCCCGCAGGAACCGGGTTCCGTAGGCGATGACCTCCTCCCACTCCATGAACGCCCGGACCAGCGCGCCTGCCCCCAGCCAGTATCCCAGAGAGACCAGCAGCAGAAACGGCAGCAGCGTCCGGATGACAAAAAAGATCGCCTGCTTCATGCGCCTGTGGTTTCCGCTGGTATAGTTGTAGCTGACCAGAGGCATGATTCCCTGGGTATAGCCCAGGGCCACCTGCATGGGAACCATGTAGATCTTATAGCTGATCCCCATAGCCGCCACTGCGTTGGCACCGTAGGAAGATGTAAAATTGTTGAGTATGGTCATGCCGGTCACATTCAGCAGGTTCTGGATAGACGCCGGGATCCCCACACCGCAGACTCCCGCGATCACGCCCCGCTCCAGACTGAATTTCCTGGGATTAATACATACAAAGGTAGTCTTTCTGCGCACATATAGCAGAACAAAGAAATATAGGCAGGCCACACAATTAGAGAGAAATGTAGCCAGTCCGGCGCCTGCAGCCCCCATATCCAGCCCACCCGGCAGGATGAATACCGGATCCAGAATCATGTTGAGGATACAGCCGCTCATGGTTCCCACACTGGCGTGAAGAGCAGCCCCTTCTGAACGAACCATATAGGCCATGACCACATTGAGGATAGCCGGTATTGCCCCGCACATGACGGTCCACTGCAGGTAGCCCCGGGTGGCCTCCACGGTAGTCTCGTCTGCGCCCAGAAGCGCAAGCAGGCTTCCGGAAAATATGGTACACAGCAGGGAAAATACTGCCCCGCAGAATATGGCACAGTAAAAGCCGAAGGCAGAGCTTCTGCGCACCAGCTCATAATCCCTGCTTCCCAGGGCCCGGCTCATCATACTGGAACTTCCCACACCAAACAGATTATTCACCGCGTTAAACGCCAAAAGCACCGGCGCCGCCAATGCTACTGCCGCATTCTGTACCGGATTGTTGATCATCCCCACAAAATACGTATCTGCCATGTTGTATATTACCATGACCAGGGAGCTGAGTACCGTAGGAACCGCCAGCTGGGCTACTGCCCTGGGTATGGGTGTCTGTTCAAATAGGACTGCTTTCTGATTTACTTCCAATTTTTCATTCACTTCCCGTTAAAATATTAATTGTACCTGCCAGTGTTCACAGCGTCATGCACCACAGCGGGATCGACAGCATGGACAGAAGCGTGGACACCACAATACATTTTGTGGCAAAGGTATAATCGCAGTGGTACTTTGCCGCCAGGATTGCCGAAGTGCTGCCTGCCGGCATACCGGTCAGCAGGACACAGACTCCGGTCAGGAGCTTGTCTACATGGAACAACGTACAGCCTGCCAGAACGATCGCAGGAAGCAGCGCCAGACGGACGACTGTAATCAGCATAGCGTTTTTGTCCAGCAGATCACGGGGGCTTACCTCAGCCAGCATGGTTCCGATCAGGATCATGGTCAGTGTAGTGGTACAGCCGCCGGCTGCCCGTACCATCCTGTCCAGGGCCGAGACCGCCATCCGGGCCAGCACAGAAACCGCTGCCACCGGACAGGCCAGAACCGCCTCATAGGCAATTCCCAGAGGCTGCTGGAACAGAAGAAGTCCCAGACCGATATACACGGCAATGATGCAGGGATGGAGGGCCAGCTTCTTCACCACAGACTTCATATCCGGACTCTCCGTAAAGCAGGCAATCCCCGCAGACCACATCATGAGCCGCATGGGGATCAGGAAAATGGATGCGTACATCAGCCCCTCTGCCCCGAACACACCCTCGGCAATAGGCAGCCCCAGAAACCCGGAGTTGGAGACGATGGTGCAGTACTGGAGTACCTTTTTCACCCCATCCGGCTTCCGGTTGTAAAGATGGCGGCTGATGAGATAACTGACCATTTGCACCAGCACCGAGATCCCCAGCACCACCGCGAAGCCCAGCAGGATACTGACATCAAAGCTTACCCGGAAAGATGTGATGATATTGCAGGGCAGGATGAAGGAAATGACCAGATCTGTAATGACTCCCTTGCTCTCCGCTTTCAGAATCCCCATCTTCTTCATAATGGTGCCTGCCGCCACCAGCAGAAACATCATGCATTGTAATGTCCAGAGACTGCTTATGTCCATAATGCCTATTCCTTCCATCTGTCTAAGTATTTTACCATTATTATGGAAAAAGTCAAACGTAAAGTGAGGTAACAGTTCAAGAGGTATCTGAACTGTTACAAAGTGAGAAACCACCCGTTACAGTTCACGGGGCAGGGAAAACTGGACAAAAACAGACGTCAAGCTCACTTGCAGGACGGTTTTTGTCCAGTTTTCCCCACCGCCTTATGCCTTGGTGAACATATCCATTCCGACCTTCACCAGACGGAAGAGGCGGTCTGCCGCATTGGCATACAATTCTTCTGCCCGCTCCAGGGCTTCCTCAATCTCCATGGCTCCATTGATAGTAGGAATGATACTCTCGACACCGAACTCGTAGATTTTGTCAGCACCGCTGCCCATGCCGCCCACAATGGCCACAGCCGGAACCCCTTTCTTTTTACAGCGCATACCGATGCCGCTGGGCACCTTTCCGAATGCAGACTGCCAGTCAATCCGGCCCTCGCCGGTAATCACCAGATCCACCCCTTCCAGAAGGCCGTCAAAATCAATCAGATCCAGCACGGTCTCAATCCCGGATTTCAGATTGGCATGAAGGAAACCGCACA
>Ga0137308_100725_pt1 | contig 45953 bp, 40 predicted proteins | sample Inofrocosms_June_FD_97181 | JGI IMG/M metagenome (GOLD analysis project Ga0137308, IMG submission 97181) | Mouse cecal microbial communities from Vienna, Austria - N-Acetylneuraminic and N-Acetylglucosamine D2O microcosms_June | ecosystem: Host-associated > Mammals > Digestive system > Large...
ATTGGCAATCCGCAGGATGTTGTAGGCAAACTTACGGATCAGGGCCAGATTGTTCTTCGATTTCTTTGCCGGTGACCTGTCTTCACGGAATGTATCATCAAGCACATGGTGCAGGCGGTTTTCCACTGACCAGTGTTCCCTTTTTATCCGTCCCATTTCTTCCGCTCCCAGCTCCATATCTGAAATCATTCCGGTTTTCTGCAGATCCCTTCCCATTTCTTCATCCTGGACTGGCTTTGGGCTCCGTCTGGAACCTTTTTCCAGAAAAGTTTTTGTATCCGGTGTGATATCGTTGCCCTGTTCATCCCTTTCAACCGGTATGCGTATCTGCCGGGAGAAACCCACTGTTTTTACAAAAGGCCATTCCTTCTGTGTCTTTGTCAGAAGGCCGCATTCTGTACACACGCTGTAAAAACGGTATTCCTGCCTGTCACGGTTCCTTTCCTGCTGGATGACTTCCTCATACTTTTCCTGCATTTCAGGATATCTTGGCTTGTAATTTTTGTCTTCTTTCATCTTTTTATGGTCTTCTGACATTTCTTCAAAATACTTCACTATCTCATCATAGGACTGCGGCTGGTTCTTTTTTACCATCAGCACAAAATGCCCTTCCTGTGAAAGGATCTGCTCCATGATCCGGGTCTGTGTCCCTATCGCATCCGTGGTAACAATACTCCCTTGTATATCCAGAAGCCTTAAAAGCTCCGGTATCGCCTTAATCTCACAGTCTTTATTCTGAATGGGGAGCTGCGCAAGTACCAATCCCGTTGCTGCATCTATCGCATTCAATACCATTGGCGCCCTGAAATTCTTCACCTTCTCCATTGCCGTCCGCAGCGCCTTCCCATCAATGGATATATGGATCCCCTTTGTGCACAGGATTTCACCAATCCATTCCATGAATTCCAGCGCAAACAGTTCCACATCTGTCCCGGACAGAATCCGGCAGGCCGTCGACAGTGAGGCAATGCCATTTTTTAATGGAAGGTATTCCCTTAATTCTTCCAGATGCTTTTTACACCACTTTAAACTTCTGCGTATGGTAGTCCGCCCAGCCAGAAAACCGATGATCAGGCATACCAATACTTCCGCATGGTCATGTTTTGTCTCCCGGCCGCACCGCGGGTCCGGCACTGCTTTCATGTATTCCAACAGCGGCTTCGTCCGGAATCCATTTTCAGCACACGGAAAATTCCACTCCTGTTTTTGCCAATAACTCTTCTTGTTCTGCGCTGATCTTTGACACCACCCTTTCTTTTTCAAAATACAACAGATAAATACTTTTCAATATCTGCAGGTTTTGAAGTTCCACTCCATGTTCCTTATAGATCCGCCTGCTTAAGGATGCTGCCTGGGAACTGAACTGATAGTGGAAGTCCTGTTCCATTTTTATCTTTCTTTCTTTTGACAGGTAAGTCTCCGGCGACCATTTCCGCAGGATGACCGAAAGGACTTCCTCCCAGTCATCCCCCAGGGGCTTCTTCCACCCTTCCGGGCACAGCTGCCAGACCGCTTGGGAAAATCCATACTCCTTCACTTCAATCCCACCCAGGGATATTTTCTTTTTTTCGCTTTTTATGACGCCTTCCGGAGTGATGATGCCGATGTAAGTATCTACCGGCTGTGGGTATTTTTTCCCCGGGACGCGTCTGGAGGTACGTTTATAAAGATAATAGGTATCTCCTTTCTTTTTGACGGTGGTTCCCCGTGTCCGCTGGGCCTGCACCCATTCTGGGTATCTTTTCTCTGTTACTGGCATAGTGTCCTCCTTTCCGTATAGGTAGAATACACCTATACTATATAGACATTATACCTCTACATGACAGAAAAGTCGAGGGTTACGGAACATTTGTATAGCTTCCTTAACCCTCGTAAAAATACCGCATCTACTATTTCTAATTATTCTTCATGAAACAACCCTGAGGGGTTCAGGCTGTTCGCAGAGCCTTTGGCTGCTCGATTTCAAGCCCGGACATGAGCCAGTCGAACTGCTGCCAGGTAATGGGTTTTACCTCTGAGCTGTTCCTTGGCCAGCGATATTTACCATGGATCACATCAAGCCTTTTATATAAAAGGACATATCCATCAGACTCGCGTAATAAAACCTTGATACGGTCACAGCGTTTACCGCAGAAAAGATAGATGGAATGACCATCGGGTTCTTCTTTTAACTGTGCCATAACAATTGCGCACAGACCATCTATGCTTTTTCTCATGTCAGTGTAACCCGTAATGATATAGATGTTTGCAGCACCGGAAATATCAACAAGCATTGGACATGCCTCCGATACAATGAAGAGTATTTTGAACCACGAAAGCATCCGCTCCATTAAAAAGCCGGATTCTGATATTTCCACATTCGATTTCAGCAGCAATGCAGGGATCGCCAGACAAATCTGGAAGGCTGGTACTTTGCTCCGTCACGGCTGGGGCAGATGTCTCACTTTCTGCCAGATCAAGTTTTGCAACTTCCTGCACGACAGGCACTCCTAAAACTTTACCTGCCGAATCAGGAATCGTATACCCTGCTTTCCTCAGCTTGCGGACCCAGTTGTAAAAGGTTCCGGGATTGATGCCTTGTTTCTGGCACCACTGATAATCGGAGAGTCCGCTCTGGCAGCATTCCATAATCAGCTTGATCTGTTCAGGTTTTTTACACCGTTAGGATTCATAATGATCGCTTCTTGAAGATAGAGTAAAACGCTTGTCTCTAGTGCTGAAGGTAGAGTAAAATGCTCGCGTTTCCTGGCAATCATTATATAGGTTTCTGAGGACGGATAAAATTCACCCTATTATTCAGCGCTTACTATACAAAATTATTGTCAGATATGACCGCGTTTTTTTGCATGATTTTTTGACAGAAGGCAAAATAGACCACAAAAGTTGTCGTAAATGACTACTGTGAAAATGAAATTCGTGGTACAATATGAATACAATAAATGCGGAGGTTCAGATATGGAAAATTTAAAAAGCAATATTGACCATTACATGGAATTAAAAGGAATTAGGAAGTATAGTCATTTACTCATTGACATTGCACGCGAATTAGGAATGAAAGGACAAGAGGCATATGAATTTGCAGATAAGGAAAAATCCAACTTTTCAAAAATGCTAAAAGGAGAAAGACCACTTAAATACAATTTTATTATCCCTTTGGAAAAAATATTTGGTATTTCATTGGCTCGGCTACTATATGAAGATGCGTACAAATTACCTGTTGAAAAGGGAAATGTGCCATTCAATAAAGGCTTTAGATATTATGCATATTTAGATGATCCGCAATTATATAAAGATGAATTTGATGTGTTGCTTGCAAATGACGGAAGATCTATCCTTAATCGAACTGATGAATTTGGAAAAACCTTCCTCGACTATGTAGTTGAATATCATTCAGTTAATGGTGTGAGATATCTTCACGACGAATATGGAATAAAATTGAAATGGGCTGATAATCAATTTGAATTTAGGAAAGATAAAGGTATAATATGGATTCGTTTTGAAAATTGTATTGAGTTTGCTCGTCTTGTTGCAAGTATGAATGATATAGAACTGTTCAATGATATTTATGACTCCTATAATATGTTTTTTACAAATGGCCACTATGCTACAAAAGATTGTATTTTTTGTCAAGGTGAGTATTTGGAAATTATACTGGATAATGATGAATTGTTTGATTCCGTATTTGAAATGAAATCGTATGAGCTTAAGCTGGGGAGCATAGGTAGAAGAAAAAAACAAGTTGATTCTATTACATACTGCTCCATCAACCCGATCATCAATAACTGTTTAAGATATGCTTTGATACACTTGGATAAATATAGGGATAGAGCGATAGATATATTAAAATTTGGAATTGATTACAATAGAAAGATAGTCGGCGAGATTACTTTTGGCGATTGCTATATTTGTAATGAACTTGGCGGATTAAGAAATTTCAGAAATAAAGATTACTACGAGATTATTATTTTTGTCGATGTAGAAGTAAACGATGATGAAATAAGATATTTAGTCAATCAATTACCGAAATTCAAGCAATGGTGATATGTTGCGTAAGAACTATAAATCATTGAAAGAGTGCAGGAGAAAAAATTATGAGAAAACATTTTTTTGACGATGAAGATGGAGATTTTGCATATGCCATTTCGGACAATATGGCAATTGGTTAATGATGACATTATTACTAGTGCTGATAGCATTAAGAGAGTTTCCCGTATTTGGGCAAATTGTAGGTAGTATGGACTTATGCCTATTGAAGGAAATAAAGACTTTGCCGTTTAAATCGTCATAACCCCTCACAACCCCTCATACAATGTAAAAAAGTATTCTGAGGGGTTTTCTCTTGAAGGATTATATTGAAGAGCGTGCGATGAACATTGCCAATTATATTATTGAAAACAATGCCACAGTGAGGCAGACGGCGAAGGAGTTTGGAATTAGTAAGAGTACGGTACATAAAGATGTAACCGAACGCCTCGCGCAGCTCAATCCGTCCCTGGCGGCAGAGGCAAGAAAGGTATTGGATGTGAATAAGTCGGAGAGACATATCCGCGGAGGATTGGCTACAAGAGAGAAATATTTGCACCAGCACGGGTGCTAGCGCACCGACGTGTTCCCTTTTCAACAAACACTTTGCCTGAAAATCCGTCTGTTGTACTGGAGTTTCTGGCAAAGGTCTTTGCTGCGCTGCCGGATATCTGTGTAAATGCAGGAAAGGATTTTATGTTCTTTACAATCATGGCAAAGAGGAATAAAATGAAGTTCAAAGCCTTACATATCTGAAGCTGAGAAGTGGTCTTAGGCAGTGTGGCATGAAGTCAGCAGGCTTTAGAATTTATATGAGGACAGTGACAGATAATGCGTGCGAAGGAAAAGGTACAGGGGACCATATATAGCAATGCAGATTTGAAAAAATTGATTCTGCCTCTGGTAATGGAACAGCTTCTGGCTATTCTTGTCGGCATGCTGGATACCGTTATGATTTCCGGCGTGGGTGAGGCGGCAGTGTCGGGCGTTTCGCTGGTTGATAACATTAATATTCTCGTGATTCAGGTTTTTGCGGCACTCGCCACCGGCGGTGCCGTCGCTGCGGGACATGCTCTGGGACGTCACAATGAGGAGGAAGCGGGCCGGTCTGCGTGGCAGATGGTTCTTTTTCTGCTCTATGCCTCAGCAGTCACTACGGTTATACTGATTGGATGGCACAGGGCGATATTGAGAGTGATTTTCGGGCAGGTGGAAGAAGGCGTTATGGTGAGCGCGTCCACTTATCTGGTTATTACAGGACTTTCGATCTGTCCGCTGGCGTTATATAATGGGTGTGCCGCGCTTTTCCGCTCAATGGGTGATTCCAAAACGACAATGTATATATCCCTGTTGATGAACCTGCTCAATCTGGCCGGCAATGCCTTTCTGATTTTTGTATGTGGTCTGGGCGTTGCAGGAGCGGCAATTTCCACCACTGTATCGAGGACAGTTGCGGCGGCGCTGATTTTTTATCTGCTTTTCAAGGAAGGCAGGAGTATTCATTTCAGAAATCGGATGACTGCGCGGGTTAATTTGGATTCTATAAAGAAAATTCTATATATCGGTGTGCCAAACGGTCTGGAGAACAGCTTGTTCCAGCTTGGAAAAATTCTTCTTTTAAGTCTGGTCTCCACATTTGGGACTTCTGCGATCGCGGCGAATGCAGTCTGCTGTACCGTGGCGAATTTTAATATTCTGCCGGGAATGGCGATCAATATGGCAATCCTGTCTATAGCTTCGTACTGTGTCGGCGCGGGTGATTACGGGCAGACAAGATATTATACGAAAAAGCTGATGGGGCTGACAAACGTTTGCATGATTGCGGTATCGGTAGTGATGATTCTTTTTTGCCGGAAAATGCTGCTGCTCTATCACTTGACGCCGGAGACAGAAGAACTGTCGGTGCAGGTGATCCGTTTTCACGCATGGATGTGTATGTTTGCATGGGTGCCATCTTTTTCCCTTCCGAATACGCTGCGTGCGGCGGGTGATGTGATGTGGACGATGGTGATTGCAATCGTCTCGATGTGGGTGTTCAGAATCGGGACGGCATACTTTTTCAGCAATGTATTTCATCTGGGGCTGATTGGGGTGTGGATTGCCATGACGATTGACTGGATGTTCCGGGGCATATGCTACGGGTTCAGATATTACAGCGGAAAGTGGGAGAAGGCGATGCATTAAAAGACTCGAATTTATAGAGACAGAAAATACAAGAGTGAAGGCGGAGAGAGCAGATGAAAAGAGAAACAGTTATCGTATTGGATTTTGGCGGGCAGTATAATCAATTAATTGCCAGAAGGGTCAGGGAGTGCAGTGTATACTGTGAGGTGCATCCTTACAACGTAAGTCTTGCGAAGATAAGGGAGCTGGATCCCAAGGGAATAATTTTAACGGGGGGACCAAACAGTGTATACGGCGAAGGAGCCGTTCTCTGTGACAGAGAGCTTTTCGAGCTGGGCATTCCGATTTTGGGGATCTGCTACGGTTCTCAGCTTATGGCACATCTTCTGGGCGGAAAAGTGACCACCGCGCCTGTCAGTGAATACGGTAAGACCGAGGTGGAAATTGTGCAGGGCGCCGGATTGTTCCAGGGGGTATCCGCAAAGACGGTCTGCTGGATGAGCCATACCGATTATATTGAAAAAGCGCCTGCGGATTTCCAGGTGGCGGCGTACACGCCGGTTTGTCCTGTTGCGGCAATGGAATGCCCGGAAAGGCGATTGTATGCGGTACAGTTTCACCCGGAGGTCATGCATACGGTAGAAGGCATGACGATGCTGCGAAACTTTGTGATAAATATATGCGGCTGCAGCGGCGACTGGAAGATGGATTCCTTTGTGGAGACGGCCATTTCGGCAGTGCGCGATAAAGTGGGCCAAGGTAAGGTGTTGTGTGCGCTGTCCGGCGGTGTGGATTCTTCTGTGGCGGCGGTTCTCCTGGCCAAAGCGGTGGGCAGGCAGCTGACATGTGTGTTTGTTGATCACGGTCTTTTGCGCAAAAATGAGGGCGATGAGGTAGAGGCGGTTTTTGGGCCGGAAGGACCGTATGACCTGAACTTTATCCGTGTGAACGCGCAGGAGCGTTTTTACAAAAAACTTGCAGGCATTACCGAGCCGGAGCAGAAGAGAAAGGTGATTGGAGAAGAGTTTATCCGGGTGTTTGAAGAAGAGGCAAAGAAAATCGGTGCGGTGGATTTTCTTGTACAGGGCACTATTTATCCTGATGTGATCGAATCGGGGCTTGGAGAATCGGCGGTGATCAAATCGCATCATAACGTGGGAGGCCTGCCCGACTATGTTGATTTTAAGGAGATCATCGAGCCGCTTCGCATGCTTTTTAAAGACGAGGTGAGAAAGGCCGGGCTGGAGCTTGGCATTCCAGAGTATCTGGTCTTCCGTCAGCCGTTTCCGGGGCCGGGGTTGGGCATACGCATCATTGGAGAGGTGACGGCAGAGAAGGTAAGGATTGTGCAGGAGGCGGATTACATTTACCGCGAGGAGATTGCCAGGGCGGGTGTGGACAAGGGACTTGGACAGTATTTTGCGGCGCTTACCAATATGCGGTCGGTGGGCGTTATGGGGGATGAGAGAACCTATGATTACGCGGTAGCGCTCAGGGCAGTGGAGACGAGCGATTTTATGACCGCGGAGGCGGCGCAGCTTCCGTGGGATGTGATCGGAAAGGTGACCAATCGGATCGTGAATGAGGTAAAAGGAGTCAACAGGGTTTTGTATGACTGCACGGGCAAACCTCCGGCGACGGTGGAGCTGGAGTAGAGCTGTCTGCCGTCATTGTGACATAAGTTTTTTGTTTTAAGAGAGAGGCTGTAAGTCGGTATTTGCATCCTCTCTCTTTTTGTGTGCTGCAATAGTTATGGGATATTTATTAAAAAAAGTTTAATAATATATTGACTTGATAGAATGAGGGGCGCATAATAGAAATGCACAGAGGATTTGCGAAAATATTTTGATAATACATAAAAAGTATATAAATGAATAGGCTGTCGGGCGTGAAAGGAGCGGATTGAGAGATGCGGGTAGTGACAGGTATTGACATAGGGGGAACGAAGTGTGCCATTTCCTTTGCCTGCCTTGACGAGGAAAAAATCAAATTTCTGGATAAGGTCAGAATGGATACGGAACGGGAGGATTTTGCCCGGGCGGTGAAGGAATTTATCAGGGTCATACGCTTGAAATTAAATGAAAATCCCAAATGGAGACTATGCTCAATCGGCATTTCCTGCGGCGGGCCGCTTGACGCGCAGGAGGGACTGATCCTTTCTCCGCCCAACCTGCCAAAATGGGAGCGGGCAGATATTTTTACGCCGTTGAAGCGGGCTTTTGGCGTGCCTGTGATGATTCAAAACGATGCGGATGCCTGTGCCCTTGCGGAATGGCGAATGGGGGCGGGGAAGGGCTGCCAGAATATGATCTTTCTGACTTTTGGAACGGGCATGGGCGCGGGACTGATCCTGAATGGCAGGCTGTATTCGGGAACCAACAATCTGGCCGGAGAGGTGGGGCATATCCGGCTTGCAGAGGAGGGGCCTGTAGGCTACGGCAAAGGGGGGTCTTTTGAAGGGTTCTGCAGTGGAGGCGGCATTGCCGACCTTGGCAGGAAGCGGGCGGGGGAAGCGCTGGACGCAGGAAAACCACCTCTGTTCTGCCCGGGAAGAGAGGATCTTCCTCGTATTTCCGCCAAGTCCATTGCGGAGGCTATGGAGCAGGGAGACGCCCTTGCGGCAGAGATATTTGACACGGTGGGAGAGTATCTGGGAAGAGGGATATCGCTTCTCGTTGACATTTTGAATCCAGAGAGAATTATCATCGGAAGTATCTATGCCAGACAACGGAAAACGCTGGAAAAAAGGATGCTGGAGGTCGTAGAGGCGGAGGCATTGAAGGTGTCGGCAAGAGTGTGCCGGATTCTCCCGGCTTCCCTTGGGGAACAGATTGGGGACTATGCCGCTGTGTCTGTGGGCATTAAGGCGTATGAGGAACTTTACAGTGACGGCGTGAAAGAGATGAGAGTGATATAAACGGAAGAGAGGATCTGGATGGTGGAAAAGAAAAAATTGTACATGATCGGAAATTCACATATTGATCCTGTCTGGTTCTGGAACTGGGAAGAGGGGATGCAGGAGGTAAAGGCGACTTATGCTTCTGTGCTGGAGCGTATGAAAGAATTTGCGGACTTTAGGTTCACATCGACCTCTACCGCATTTTTTGAATGGATAGAAGGACTTTTGCCGGAAATGTTTGAGGAGATTAAGCGGCGGGTGGCGGAAGGAAGATGGGAGATCACGGGCGGTTGGTTTATCGAGCCGGACTGCATTTTGCCGTGTGGAGAGGCGTTTGTGCGTCAGGGGCTGTACGGGCAGCGCTACTTAAAAAGCCGTTTCGGAAAGATGGCAAAGATTGGATCCAACGTGGACAGCTTCGGGCACAATCCTGTGCTGCCCCAGATACTGAAAAAGAGCGGTATGGATTCCTATGTATTCATGCGGCCGAGGCTGGATACTCCTGTATTTAAATGGGAGAGCAAAGATGGCAGTCAGGTAAATGCCGTCTGTCTTCCGGCGGAATACACAACGTGGTTTCATACGCCTACGGTGAAAAACGTGAAGGTCACTTTGGAACGGACGAAAGACTATGACAGGATGGTCTGCTGCTACGGTGTCGGCAATCACGGAGGCGGACCTACCATAGAAAATATTCGTACCATTCACTGGCTGCAGCAAACCATGCAGGAAGCGGAGATTACATTTTCGAGCTACACGGAGTTTCTGCGGGATATCGGTGAGGAAAATCTTCCGATTCTGACGGGTGCCTTTGAGCGGATCAATCAAGGCTGTTATTCGATTGATTCTCTTTTTAAGCAGAAAATGCGGCAGGCAGAGAGGCGTCTTTTGCAGGCGGATACGCTGATGAGCATGGCGTCTGATATCTGCGGGGATTTTATGAAGGAAGCGGGAGAAATGGAGCGGCTCTGGAAGGTGATTCATTTCAATGAGTTCCATGACACCTTGGGCGGCACCACCATCAAATCCGCAAGGGACGAAGCTGTTATGCAGATATCCGGCGTCTGCGCCCGGGCGGGAGAAATAAAGGCGCTGGCCATCCAGCACATAGTGAATGCGCAGGATACGAGGGGAGAGGGATTCCCGCTGCTTTTGTTTCACACAGGAGGTATGCCATATGAGGATTATGTGGAGGTGGAACTTGAGTGGTTTTGCCAGAGTCCGTTAAAGCTGGTTGATCAAGACGGCAGGGAAATGCCTTACCAGAGGATACACACTGCCGCGAAAGTGCGGCACACCACCTTGGGAGGCAGGAGAAGATTTGTGTTTTACGCATCCATTCCGGCGTGCGGCTTTGTGCAGTACAGGGTGGTGAAGGAGAAGCCTTCTTTGGAATCCACTCCTCATATGGAGATAGAAAAGCCCGATGCCCTGCGGCTGGAAAATGCATATTTGCTGGCAGAATTTGACGCGAGAACGGGCATGCTTTCTTCCTTAACAGATAAAAAGACGGGTTATAATGCCTTGACTGGAGCGGCATCTCTGCGTATGTATGCGGATGAGAGGGATGCGTGGGGGCATATCCAGGGCAGAAGATATGAGGATTTACATGTGGACTTTCGTCTGGATTGCATAGAAAAGGTGGAAAGCGGAAAACTCCGGGAAGTGATACGGGTACGCCTTTTTTATGAGGACACGAGACTGGAACAGCTCTACTATCTGGGCGCGCGGGAAAGGGAGCTGCGGGTGGAGAACAGGCTTACGTTCAACCACAGATGGCATCTTCTGAAACTGGCGTATCCAGTTGGAGCGGATGTTGTGGAAACACGGGCGGAAGCAGCTTACGGCACAGTCTGCCGCACCATTCGTGACGATGTGGAATACAACATGCAGAGATTTCTGGATATCAGCGATGGGGCAGGGAGTGGCCTGGCCATCGCCAACGACGGCAAGTATGCGTTTAATGTGGAGGAGGGCAGGGTGCAGATTACGGCGGTGAGGAGCGCGATCTATGCCCAGGGCAACAGTCCCGACTGGTGGAATGAGCAGGAGACATATGAATATACGGATATCGGAAGCCAGACGTTCTGGCTTGTGTTGAAGCCACACGGAGACGTTTTGCCGGAAAGGGAGCTGTACCGCATTGCAGATAAGATTGGCGGCGCATATGAATATCTGGGGGACAGCGCCCATGCTTCTTCGGGCAGGGGGAGACAGGTGTGGAACCGTTTTTCTCTTGGAAGGGTTGAGGCGGAAAATGTATCCCTTGTTCTTGTAAAGAAGGCGGAAGACGACGGGGACTTTGTGCTGCGGCTTCTGGAAACGGAGGGAAAAGACACGTCAACAAGGCTGCATTTCCGGGGAGAGAGTTACCCTGTTTTTGTGGGCCACCATGAAATAGTGACTTACAAGATCAGCAGGGATGGCAGGAAGATACAAAAGACGGATCTTCTGGAACTGTGAGTCTGGCAGGAAGAGACCAAAGGAAGCGTGGCGGCGATGAGAGGAAAGGAAAAGCAGAATGGAACATTTAGAGCGCTTGATGAAACGTTATCCGATGCTTGCCGGGATGAGAGAAGAGATAGAACTGGTGTTCTACATTATGAAAGACAGTTATGAGAAAGGAGGCAAGCTGCTGGTTTGCGGGAATGGCGGAAGCGCAGCGGATTCCGACCATATCGTGGGAGAGTTGATGAAAGGCTTTTATAAGCAGCGGAAGCTTCCGGCAGCAGAAAAAATCCGTTTTGGGGAGCAGGGGGAAAAGCTTCAGGGGGCGCTTCCCGCGATCGCGTTGTCCCAGCACAGCGCGCTTTCCACCGCATTTTTGAATGACGTTGATCCTGAAATGGTGTTTGCCCAGCAGGTCTATGGATATGGCGCGGAGGACGATGTGTTTTTGGGGCTGAGTACCTCGGGAAATTCTGTAAACGTGATTTCGGCGGCGAAGGTGGCGGCGGCGAAGGGGATGAAAGTCATAGCGATGACGGGGAAAGACGGGGGCGCGATGAGAGAACTGAGCGATGTGTGTCTGGTTGTTCCGGCGCAGATGACGGCGGATATACAGGAGTTTCATCTTCCCATTTATCATGCGCTGTGCGCCATGCTGGAAGACTATTTTTTCCCGGGAGAGTAACGGGAGGAGTTTTCGGGCGTGGAGACGGCTAAAATACTGCCGGGATGGTCTGCTGTGAAAAGATATTGGCAGCATAAGGGAATTTTGTGCGAAAAAAGAGGAGAAAATAGTGTGAGAAGTTCACGCAGGAGCTGCCTGCACAGGTGTCTGGATTTCCTGCCAAACGCAAAATAATTAAACTTAATATAATATAAATTGTTTTCGAAAGAGAAACAGAAACAGAAAAAAGAAATAAGCGAAGACAAAATATGTGCTAAATAGCTAAAAATGTAAAGATTTAACAAAATTTATTTGCTCATATTAGGAAAAATAATGAAAAAGCATTTATTAAACTTAATTTGATCAATAAGATTGACAAGGGGCGAATGAACGTGTATATTAGAAGATGCAAATACTGAACAAAAGTATTTTCCAAGAAAATTAAATTAAATTTAATTAGGGAGGAAAAAGAATGAAGAGAAAGAAATTAATCGGATTGATGCTGTCGGCAGCCATCGGCATTACAAGCCTTACGGGCTGCGGAAACACAAATTCCACTGGAACGGCGGACAGCGGAGTGCCTGAATCGTCAGATGCGGCGCAGGATACTGAGACGACGGGAACGGAGAGCACAGAGACAGAAGCGTCTGCTTCCGGAGAAAGGGTTAAACTTGAGATTTGGGATTGGTGGGGAGACGGACAGTACAAATATGTGATCGAGCAGCTTTGCCAGAACTTTAACGAATCTCAGGACAAATACGAGGTGGTACATGTAAATTATCCCTGGGGTGATGTATGGACAAAAGCTCTCGCGGCAACGGCGGCAGGTAACCCGCCTGATATCATCATTCAGGATATCCGTACTGTGACTCACAGAGGGCAGGCTAATCAGGCCACCGATCTTACAGATCTGATTGCCCAGGAAGGCGAGGGCTTTACCGATCAGTTCTACCCGCAGCTTATGGATGCCATGATCTATGATGGCAAGGTTTACGGACTGCCTTATGTAACAGATACAAGAATTCTTTACTATGATAAGGATGCGTTTGCAGAGGCGGGACTGGATCCGGAGGCACCGCCCCAGACGTGGGACGAGCTGGTGGAATATGCAAGAAAGCTGGATGTGAAAAAGGATGACGGTTCTTATGACCGCCTTGGCTTTTATCCGGGCACCCTCGAGTGGAATGCATGGGCATTCAGCGCAGACGGTAAAGACTATACCGATGCAGACGGAAATGTTACGGTAAACACACCCGAAAAAGTGGAGCTGTTTGAAAACATTTACAACGATTTCTATGAGTATTACGGCAAGAAGGAACTGGACAGCTTTTCCGCAGAGTTTGGCAGCGGTATGACCAATCCTTTCGTGGCCGGCAAGGTTGCCATGTGGGTGAACACACCTACAGAGTTTACCAAGGTCCGCGATTTTGCACCCGAAAAGAACTATGGCGTTGCCATGATGCCTGCGCTAAAAGAAGGCGGTGAGCACTATTCGTGGGGCGGCGGTTTCTCCGTGGAAATTCCTTACGGCGCAAAGGACGTAGCGGGTTCGTGGGAGTTTGCAAAGTTCATTACAAGCAAAGAGTCACAGGTATACTGGGCATCTCAGGTGTATGATACGGTTGCCAATATCGAAGCGTCACAGGATCCTTCTCTGATGGAGATTCCTGTATTTGAGGCGGCACTGGAGGCAATGCCTGCCACGGTAGTTACCCTTGACAGACTGACGGCGCCCGGCGCATCCGACATCGTGCTTCCTTATCTTGACGAGATCATCCTTGGAAACAAGACGCCGCAGGAAGCGCTGGATGAGGCGCAGGCCCAGGTGGTCCAGCTTGTCGAAGACAATAAATAAGGAAAGTTTTCACCCATCCCTCTCTGCCGCATGTAATGTGCGGCAGAGAACGGATTTCTTGAAAGCATATTTTTCTTTTAAAAAGGAATGGGAAATATGAAGCGTGGAATGACAAAAAGGGAAAAGAAGGAAGCGCGTGCGGGGTGGCTGTTTATCAGTCCGTGGGTCATCGGATTTATCTGTCTTACGGGAGGGCCGCTGCTGTTTTCGCTGTACGCATCGTTTACCAATTACAACATGACCTCCAGAATGGACTTCATCGGGGTGGCGAATTATATCAGGATGTTTAAGAAAGATCCCGTATTCTGGAAGTCGCTGGGGAATACGCTCTACTATGTGCTGCTGGCGGTTCCGGCTTCCTGTGTGTGCGCCATCTTTCTGGCGACGCTGTTAAATCGCAAAGTGAAAGGGACGCCTGTCTTCAGGATGTTGTTCTATCTGCCCACCGTTCTTTCCGGCGTGGCGGTATACCAGCTCTGGATTCAGCTTTTGGCTCCTCAGAGTGGTCTGGTCAATTCGGTTCTTCGGCTGTTTGGGATTGAAGGCCCTTCCTGGCTGGCAGATCCCGCATGGACAAAGCCTTCTCTTGTGATGATGAGGGTGTGGGCGCTGGGAACGAGTATGCTTTTGTATTTATCATCCATGAATTCGGTTTCCAAGGATCTGTATGAGGCGGCAGATATCGACGGCGCGACCTTTTTGCAGAAGTTCAGAAAGATTACTCTGCCACAGATATCTCCCATAATTTTCTTTGACATTATCACCAATATGACGGGAGCCTTTCAGGTATTTCAGGAAGCGCTTGTTATGAGCAAGAACGGAAAGGGAGATCCAGCGGGATCACTGCTCTTCTACAATCTGCACATTTATGATGAAGCGTTTACCAGATACAATATGGGGTATGCTTCGGCTATGGCTTGGTTTCTTCTTGTGATTGTTATGACGATCACACTGATCAATCTGGCTGCATCTAAATACTGGGTTCATACGGAAGAAGGTGAGACTTGATGCGCGGAACGGAACATACGGTAATAAAAGGCGGCTTGACAAGCAGAAAGAGAAAAAAACGGATTTTGGATACGGTCTGCTTTATTCTCCTTGCAGCGGCGGCGCTGACGGTTCTTATGCCGCTGTGGTTTATGGTTTCCACCGCTCTTAAGGATATGGATGAGATTTTTACCTATCCGATCACATGGTATCCCCATAATCCTGTATGGAGTAATTTTAAGGATGCATGGATGAGCGCAGATTTTACGGGATGGTTTTTGAATTCCCTGTTTGTGGCGGGATTTGCCATTCTGGGAGGTGTGCTTGCCAACTCTCTGGTGGCTTACGGTTTTGCAAAGATTAAATTTCCGGGAAGAAATATTTTGTTTACGATTATTCTGGGCACCATGATGATTCCGGAATTTGTGACGATGATTCCCCAGTATGTGCTTTACGCCAGACTGGGCTGGGTGGGTACCTACCTGCCGCTGATTGTTCCACAGTTTATGGGGTCGGCATACTTTATCTTTATGCTTCGTCAGTTTTATGCGGGCATTCCCAATTCGGTAATCGAATCGGCACAGATGGATGGCGCGTCACATTTTTGTATCTGGAGAAAGATTATGCTCCCTATGGCAAAACCAGCCATTATGACGGTTGTAGTTCTCTCCTTTAACTGGAGCTGGAATGATTTCCTAAAGCCTTTGCTGTATTTGACGGACACAGCCAGATTTACCCTGCAAATCGGTCTTAAGATTTTTGTGAGTCAGTCGAATACGCAGTGGAATTATCTGATGGCGGCATCGTGTATCGTGCTTCTGCCCATTATTGTGGTGTTTATGTGCTTACAGAAATACTTCACAGACGGTATGAATCTGGGAGGAGCGGTAAAGGGCTGATTTTTCAATTTCCTATCCTTTTTTGACAAAATATGAAGTATAATAAAAATAATATAAAATACTTTTGATATTGAAAAAGGAAAAGAGAAAATGATGGCGGAACAAAACAATCAGGTGCAGCTTAAAAATTATAACAGAAGGTCGGTCTTAAACTATATCAGAAAAAACGGGACGGCTACAAAGGCGGGACTTGCCTCCGTAACGGGACTGACGTTTATGGCGATCAAAAAGATTCTGGCTGAGCTGGAAGAACTGAATCTGATCAGGAGCGACCAGATGGAATCCACAGGCATCGGGAGAAAAGCGGTGTCATATGCCATCAATGAGAATTACCGCTACAGCATCGGTATTCATATCAACAAGTTTGTCACCGGCGTGGTGCTTATGAACCTGCAGGGGCAGGTACTCGCCATGGAAAAGTATTCCACGGACAAGGAATTTGTGGGGCAGAATGAATTTGTGGATGTGCTGATTCAGGCAGTGAACCGGGTCATAGAAAGCTCCGGTATCAGCAGGGAAAAGATTCTTGGAATCGGTGTGGGAGCGCCCGGCCCCATAGACTATGAGAACGGAATGATGCTGACGCCGCCCAATATGCCCATTTTGAATTATCTTCCCCTGCGGGAAATACTGGAAGAGAACACGGGCTTTCCGGTTTTTCTCAATAAAGATACGAATGTGATCGCTTTCGGAGAGTACTGGTGCGGAGAAGCGAAGGACTGCAGTACGCTGGTCTATGTGGATGCGGATATGGGCATCGGAAGCGGACTCATCATTGACGGTAAACTGAATATCGGTGCCAATGGCATTGCAGGAGAATTTGGTCATATTACGCTGGATATCAACGGGCCCTTGTGCAACTGTGGCAACAAGGGATGTCTGGAGGCAGTAAGTTCAGGAATTGCGGTGTTGAAAGCCCTGGGCAGACAGCTGGAACAGAAAGAGAAGCATCCGCTTTATCAGAAGAGGAATGAGCTGCTCATTGAGGATGTGTTTGAGATGGCGAAAAAGAAAGACATGCTCACGATGTCCATTCTGAACCAGTCGGCATATTATCTGGGGGTGGCCGTCAGCAGCCTGATCAATATTCTGGATCCGGAGATTGTAATTATGGGAGGAATACTGATTCAGAGATACCCCATGTATTTTGATATCGTAAAGGACGTGGCAGACCAGAGAAAGGTGAAGGGCGCAAAGGAGAACAGAATGCTGGTCTCTTCCCTGAAAGAAAGTGCAGGTGCGATAGGAGCCGGAGAAATTGTTGCGGATCATTTTTTTAATAAAAGAGTAAATGAAGTGTTTATGAAAAATTAAATGACGGGAGAGCATTATGTTTCAAAGCAGAACAACGACTCAGTGCAGGGAAAAGGAAATTGTTTGGGATGACGGAGTGGTTTTTCTGCTTTCTTTATGTCCGAAGGAAGGGAAAGCGGAGGAACTTAAAGTGCACTGCAAGGAAGATACGGCATTGATCTGCCCAGAGGGACAAATCAACGTGCAGGAGCCATGTTTCGGCCCGCAAAAGTATTATGATGCCAGGGAAGGGCTGACATATGAGCTTGAACTTCCGGCAGTAGAGTGTGCAACGGTTGTCTACCAGCACAAGGACTGGTGGGTCAGGCCGGCCTTTATCAGGAAACTTTCCGAATTACCAAACAGAACCCAGATGCTTCTTATTAGAAAGGCGGAAGCGTATTTCGTGCTACTTTCGGTTTGCGGAGAAGTGTGCAGGACGGACATGTACGGGAAGGATGAAGACAGACTCCTGATACGGATGGCGCCGGGAGCGGGGAATAGGAATCGTCTTTTTGACTTAAGCCTTGTGATTGCTGCGGGGAAGGATCCTTATCAATGCTGCGAGAGGGCGGCAGAGGAGGCGCTGCTGTATCTGGGCAGAGAATCTATGATGAGAAAGCGCAGAAATTACCCGGAAATGTTTGAATATTTTGGCTGGTGCAGCTGGGATGCCTTTTATCATCAGGTATCTCATCGGGGCATCATGGAAAAGATGCAGGAATTCCGGGAAAAAACGGTTCCGGTCAAATGGGTGCTGATTGATGACGGCTGGCTTTCTGCAGACTACGAAGAGAAGACGCTAACAGGGTTGGACGCGCGGGAAAGTCAGTTTTCGGAAGGACTTGGCGGCTGTGTCAGGGAACTCAAGGAGGAATATGGCATCGGGAAAGTCGGAGTCTGGCATGCGGTGATGGGTTACTGGAACGGGACCAAGGAGGGAACACCAGCTCATGATGCACTGCGGGCAGGACTGGAACGTCTTCCTGACGGCAGGCTTCTGCCGGCGCCGTCAGCGGACAGGGCATTTTTGTTCTATGACCGATGGCACGCCTGGTTAAAAAATCACTGCGGTATAGATTTTGTGAAGGTGGACGGCCAGAGCGCTATTTCCCTGGCATACGGCGGCATGAAGACTTACGGGGAAGCGGGCCGGGAGATACAAAAAGGATTGAATGCCTCCGCAGCGCTCCACTTTGAGAACCGCATCATAAATTGTATGGGCATGGCCAGTGAAGATATGTGGAACCGCCCTTCCAGCGCTGTCTCCAGAAGCAGCGACGATTTTGTGCCCAATGAAAAGAACGGTTTTAGAGAGCATGTGATCCAGAATGGCTATAACAGTCTGCTGCAGGGGCAGTTCTACTGGGGAGACTGGGATATGTATTATACAGACCACAGAGAAAACCGCTGTCATTCCATGCTGCGGGCAGTTAGTGGAGGCCCGGTGTATGTGAGCGATAAAGTCGGGGAAACAGACCCCGCTTATATATGGCCGCTGATCAGGAAAGACGGCAGTATAATCCGCTGCGACGGTGTGGGAATGCCCACGACGGACTGCCTGCTGGAAGATCCCGTAACCAGCGGGAAACCGTTAAAGATATGGAACCGTTTTGCGGAGTGCTATGTTGTTGCGGCTTTTTCAATCCACAAGGAGGAAGAGCGGTGCGAAGGTGTCCTGCGTGTACAGGATATCCCGGAGCTTTCAGATCATAAATGGCTGGTCTATCACTGGACGGGACGGAAGATATCACCTTTGGAGGAAAGCTGTGAGGTGCCTGTAAGCCTTGCCTTTGGGGAAGGGGAGCTGTATTTGATTCTGCCGGACAGGCAGATACAGCTTATCGGTATTCTGGAAAAGTACATCGGGATCGGCGGCATCCGCAGGCTCTGGGAAGAAGAGGATGCTGTGGGAGTCCTTGTGACGGAGCCGGGAACTTTCGGTTTTGCAGCAAAAAGAAAACCCGGACAAGTACTCCTAAACGGCAGAGAATGTGCATATGAGTCGATGGGAGGAAGCCTGTACGGGGTGAACATTTCAAAAGACAACAGCGTGGTGGAACTGCGTTTTTAAGAAAGGGGCAGTCAGTATGTTTTTCATTGGACTCGATATCGGCACTACTTCGATCTGCGGTGTGTTATATGACACCCTGCATGACAAGGTAGTGCGGGAACTTCATGGGGAGAATCACTTTCTGGAGGGAGCAGGCTTCAGACAGGATCCGGAGGAGATTGTTGTTACTGCCCGGAGAATACTGGAGGATCTTCTTGAGGACGTATGTCTGCAGGGCGAAGAGAGTCGTCCGGGAGGCGGGGAACAAAGCGTGAGACGGATCGGTGGAATCGGTATTTCCGCGCAGATGCACGGAATTTTGTATGTGAATCAGGAAGGGAATGCGGTAAGCCCCTATTACACCTGGAAAAACGAGTGGAGCGGCGAACATTACCAGACGGGAAAGAGCTATGCTGGGTATCTTTCCGAACAGACCGGGATGTGCTTATATGCCGGCTATGGCAGCGTGACCCATTTTTATCTGCAAAAGAATGGACAGATTCCCGGGGAAGCGGTGTCCTTTGTAAACATCGGAGATTATCTGGCAATGAAACTGACAGGTGAAAAAGAGGCGCTGGCGGATGTGACCATAGCTGCCAGTTTTGGCGGTTTTGATTTGAGGAGGCGGCAGTTTGCCCTTTCGGTCATGGAAAAGGCGGGCGTTGATATCTCCTATTATCCTGAGGTGACGGAAGGAAAAGTGATGGGAACCTATCAGGAGATCCCGGTGTTTGGCGCGGTGGGGGACAATCAGGCAAGTTTCCTCGGTGCAGTCAGAGACAAAGAGAAAAGTATCAGCGTGAACGTGGGAACGGGTTCTCAGGTTTCGGTATTTTCCGAAAAACTGTATGAAACGGGAAAAGGAGAAGTGAGGCCCTTTCCGGGCGGCGGCTGGCTGTATGTGGGGGCTTCGGTAAACGGAGGCAAGGTATACGAGAGACTGGCGGTATTTTTCAAGGAGATGGTAGAGTTTTTCGGAACGCCCGTGGAACTGGCGGCAGTGTATGAGGGCATGGAACGCCTTGGAAGAGAACAGAAAGTGACGAATCTGCGTGTTTTGCCCGCTCTCTATGGGGAAAGAGAGACAGGGCAGGGTGGAGAAAGCGCAAAATCCGGCATTTGGGGACTGGGAGAAGAGAATTTCCACGGAGCCGATCTGGTGAGGGGGTTCGTGTCGGGAATGGCCGAGGAGCTGTACAGCCTGTATCAGGGATTTCCAGAGGAACTGCGAAGCGGAAGAACCGGGATCACGGCGTCTGGAAACGGCATTCGGAAGAATCCTCTTTTGCGTGAGGAAATAGAAAAGAAATGGAAACTGCCGGCGGCGTTTACCGACAGGGAAGAGGAAGCCGCAACAGGAGCGGCGGTAATGGCAGGCATATTAGTGGGAAAGGAAACAGATACACATGAAAAATAAAATTATGCTGATCACTTACGCGGACAGCTTTGGGAAGAATTTAAAAGAATTAAAGGAAATGGTGGACACCTATTTCAAAAGAGAGATCGGTTCCATTCACATACTGCCCTTCTTTCCATCCTCGGGAGATCGGGGTTTTGCGCCTGTGGATTACACGAAAGTGGACGCAAAATTTGGAGACTGGGACGATATTTTGGCGCTTTCTAAGGATTATGAACTGATGTTTGATTTTATGATCAATCATCTGTCCAGAAGAAGCCCGGAGTTTCTTGACTTCATCGAGAAGCACAACGATTCTGCCTATGCGGACATGTTTTTGCGGTTCAAAAACTTCTGGCCGGACGGGGAACCGACCAAAGAGCAGGTGGATCTTTTGAATAAGAGAAAGCCCTGCGCGCCCTGCGAGGAGATCGCCTTTGCGGACGGAACGACGGAAAAAATCTGGTGTACCTTTGACGACGAGCAGATGGATCTTGATCTGGGCAGACAGGTGACATGGGATTATGTGGAGAGGACACTGCGGTTCTTGATGGATCACGGACTTTCCCAGCTTCGCCTGGACGCTTTTGCCTTTGCAACCAAGAAAATTGACACTGCCTGCTTCTTCCTGGAGCCGGAGATCTGGGAGATGATGGACAGGATTCAGAAAATACTGGATGAAAAAGAGATTCCCATGCTGCCGGAGATTCACGACCACTACTCCGTGCAGATGAAGATTTCAGATCACGGCTACGCCGTATACGATTTTGTGCTGCCGGTGATGACGCTTCATACCCTTTATACGGGAAGCGGCGCAAGAATGAAACACTGGCTTTCCATCTGCCCGAAAAACCAGCAGACCACCCTGGATACGCACGATGGTCTTGGGACGGTGGATGTGGTGGATCTGTTAAGCCTGGAGGAATTGCAGGGAGTCATTGACCAGACGGAAAAGTACGGTGCGAACTTTAAATGGGATTACAGCGCAGGCTCTGCCGGGAAAAAGGTTGTCTATCAGATTAACTGTTCCTATTATTCTGCCGTAGGGGAAAACGATGAGGCGTATCTCTTGTCAAGAGCGCTGCAGTTTTTCACACCGGGTATTCCGCAGGTGTATTATATGGGACTTCTGGCGGGTGAAAACGACTACGAGCTGATGGAGCGCACCAACTATGACAGAAATATCAGCCGCCATGACTATAGGGTGGAGGAAATCCGGGAACTGGTGAAAAAACCTGTGGTGCAGAAGCTGCGCCGGCTGATGCAGTTCAGAAACGATTATCCTGTGTTTGACGGGGACATGACGGTACATGATACGGCGGACGATATCATACAGATTTCCTGGCAGGCTGGCGCTTTAAAGGCCACATTGACAACGCGGCTTACGGAGAAGGGTTTTGAAATTACCTATATAGACAAGGAAGGCGGAGAAAGGAAGCTGACCCTGACGGAGGATTTCGCGTGGTAAGGAACAAAGCGTGGCGGACACAGTACCTTCTGTTGGACAATACTTTCCGTGGAGTATGCAGAGCAATGGAACTGGCAGGCCAGGGGAAGGAAGTCATGCTGGCTGTGCAGGAGACCTATCTGGCTGTGGATATCTGTGGGCCGTGCCGGTATGAAAGGCGGGAGGTTCCGGGAGAATTTTTCCCGGAGGAATGTTTTGACGGCGGTGTGATGATTCCCGACAGGTGCAAACAATATCTGGAGGAACGCTGCCTGGAGGCGGGTGTAAGGTTTTATTACGGTCTGTACTTTGTGGAAGAGATAAGTGGACAGCGGGGCGAAAGGATGGATTTGGCTCCTCGGACTGTCTGTCTGGCAGGGAAGGGCGGTCTTATTTCCGTCTCCTGCGAAGAAGTGCAGTGGCAACAGGAAGAGGAAGACTTAGAAGGCAGGATTTCCCTGCGGGCCTGGACCAGAGATAACAGGGATGGAACCTGCGGGCTGTTGGAGGCTTCCCTTGTCAGTGACCGAACAAAGACTCCGGCGGAAAATCTGCTGGCGCTTAGACAGGCATTGCTCGCGGAGTTTCGAAGAAGGCAGAAGGATAATCCCTGTCTTGTTCTGGGCAGGTTTGCAGACCGGTGGGTCGGCAGACTGGAAAGCAATTGTGTGTCAGGAAAGTGGGATATGGATGGAAGTACCGTCGGGAGAGACGGGAAAAAGGTGTCTGCGAAAGAACCTGAGGCTGTGGAAATCGCTGATGTGATTGTGGCGGGCGGAGGCACGTCAGGGGCGATGGCAGCCCTGTATGCGGCAAGAGGCGGTGCCAGGACAGTGCTGATTGAGCCCATGTACGATTTAGGCGGTACTGCTACATTAGGCGGCGTGAACGCTTACTGGTTCGGCACATCCTTCCTGGATACACAGGAAGTGGATGAGAGGGTGGACAGGCTGTGTGAAAGCTGCGGCATAGAGCGTCCTGCCGGTATGTTCGGCAGATATGATGCTTTCCATGGGGGCATCAAGGGACTGGTGCTATTAGAACTCTGTCTGCAGGCAGGCGTGGAGATACGGTTCGGCAGACTGGTTTATGATGTAACCAGAGAGAAAGGCCGCATTGTGGGCGTCAGATGCGCAGGCAGAGGCGGCAAGGAAATGTGCTATGGCAGGATTATCATTGACGCCACAGGGGACGGCGATCTGGCTGTTGCGGCAGGAGCGGACAGCGTCTATGGGTCGGAACGTGACGGCTTTACCTATTGGGGGTCGCTGGCGCAGTATGGCAGCCCAGACAGCTACCAGAACAATTTTTCCGCCATGGTGAGACTGGACGATACGGAAGATTTTACAGACTTTATCATCACCGGCAGAAGAAGAGGCGGGCAGCTGTTTGATCACGGCTCATATGTGAGCGTCAGAGAAAGCAGGCATATCCTGGGTGAAAGAGTCATCGGTCTTCAGGATGTGTGCCTGTTTGGCACTTATGAGGACGGCATTTATACCTGCTTTTCTAATTATGATCCCAAGGGAAAACTGGATGCAGATTCTGTCTATTGCGGTTATCTGGTGCCCCAGATGAGGATGCAGATTCCGTTGGGTGCCTGCTTACCGGTGGATGGTGAGAAAAAACGGATGGAAGGACTGCTGGTGGCGGGCAAGGCCATCTCTGCCGAGCACAATGCCTTTCCCGGCCTTCGGATGCAGCGTGATCTGATGCATCAGGGCGCGGTGCTGGGACTTCTGGCGGCGAAGGCTGTGCTGGCGGGGACGGATGTGGAAAAGCTGCCCATGGCACAGTGCCGCCTCTGGATAGAGAAAGAAACAGGAGATTTCCTTACCCTTCCCTGTGAAAAGAATTTCAGCACGCTGCGGGAGGCCGCAGCCTTGATTGGGAGTGCAGAGAGAACGCACTGGATAGACGTGCCTTTTATTTATGAGGAAAAGAGGGTCAGCCCTTTGCTGGCGCTGGTATATGGAGAGCGTAAGGAGGTTCTCTCTGCGGTTATGGAGAGAATCGGGACGATTGAGACAGAAATCGAAAAGGAAACGGCAGATAAGAATGAGTTACAGAAAGTACTTTTTACCTTGAAAAAACTGGCTCTGTTCCATGGCGGAGATGCCTATACAGAGGAAATGGAGGCGCACATTTTGCGTAAGCTTGCGGTGAGTGCGCCGCTTCTTCCTGAGAGAAAAGGCTCCTGCATGTGTGTGCAGCTTCTGCCCGACCATGGAGTAATGCCGGAGCTGGTTTACGAACTGAATCTGTTATCCCATGGAAGGTGCTTTTCCATGAAGCCTTATGAACTGGTGACGGATAGACTGGCAGAGGAGGAGAGGGATTATGAAGCCATTGAGAAAGGGATTTTCCCCTATATGGACTCCATCGCCTATGCCGGGGAACACAGCGGAAGGAAAGAATTTATCCCGCTTCTTAGCAGGCTCATAAAGCTGCCGGAATTTAGGGAGGCCTTTGCGGAAGAGAACAAAACGGGCCTGATGAGTCAGAGATGGCAGATGTTGTGGGTGCTTTTAAACAGAAGCCTGTTCCTTCTGGGGAGCAGGGAAGGGGAATGTGGGCTCTTGCAGGCAAGAGAACGTGGCAGCGCCGCTGTCAGAACAGGAGCGCGAAAGGCGCTTTCGGAAGGAATAAAGAGAAAGGAAGGATGCTAAGATCATGAAAAAAGATAAGAGATTATATATGATAGGAAATTCACATATTGATCCCGTGTGGATGTGGCGGTGGCAGGAGGGATTTCAGGAAATCAAAGCCACCTTTCGTTCCGTGCTGGACCGGATGAAAGAATATGAGGCGTTTATTTTCACAGGCAGTTCCGCTTCCTTCTATGAATGGGTGGAGGAAAATGATCCGGCCATGTTTGAAGAAATAAAAGAGCGTGTAAAAGAAGGCCGTTGGATTATTGTGGGCGGCTGGTGGATCCAGCCGGACTGCAATGCGCCCGCAGGAGAGTCCTATGTCCGTCAGGGACTTTACGGGCAGAAATATTTTGAGGAAAAATTCGGTGTGAAAGCGGTGTGCGGCTATAACGTGGACAGCTTTGGCCATAACGGGAATCTGCCGCAGATTCTGAAGAAATCAGGCATGGATTATTATGTGTTCATGCGTCCGGGCAGACACGAAAAAGGCGTGGACGGGGAAACTTTCCTGTGGAAATCCGCAGATGGTTCACAGGTGAAGGCTTTTCGGATTCCTTTTGAGTACTGTACCTGGCCAGAGGAAATCGAGGAACATGTAAAGCGGTGCGCAGGGGAAATCAAGAATCCCGGCAACGGCATCATGTGCTTTTACGGTGTAGGCAATCATGGCGGCGGTCCTACCAAAAAGAACATCGAAAGTATTCTGGGCATGAATAAGAGAGAGGATATGCCAGAGCTGATTTTTGCTTCCCCGGTAGATTACTTTAAAGATGTGGAACAGTCGGGCAGAGTCCTTCCTGTGGTGACAGGAGAACTGCTTCATCATGCCAGCGGCTGTTACAGTGCCCATTCTGAGGTGAAGAATCTGAACAGAAAGGCAGAAAACAGGCTCCGCATGGCAGAAAAGTTTTCTGTCATGGCAAAAATCCTGTCTGCCGGAAAGCATGACAGAGAAGAACTGACCAAGGCATGGAAAATAGCGCTGTTTAACCAGTTCCATGATATTCTGGCAGGCACCAGCTTAGAAGAAGCTTATGTGGACGCCAGAGAGGATTATGATTATGCGCTGCATATAGCGGGAAGACAGTTGAACAGTGCCATACAGTCGATCAGCTGGAATATCGACATTCCAATGGAGGAGGGGATGAAACCTTTGGTGGTGATGAATCCAAACCCTTTTGAGACCATGGCGGAGGTGGCAGTGGAATCCCTTTCTCTGAAGGAGCATACTGTGCTTCTGGATGAGGAGGATAACCAGATTCCCTATCAGATTGTCCAGTCCAAAGCTTCCAGCAACGGAAGATGTCGGATAGCCTTTGTGGCGAAGCTGCCGTCTCTGGGCTATCGTACCTATCGCTTTGCCGTGAGGGAAAAGGGCAGGCAGTTTGAAAATATAAGTTCAACCCAGACCAGTGCGGAAAATAAATGGTTCTCGATTAAATTTGATGAAAAGGGCTATATTTCTTCCCTGGTGAAAAAGAATGATGGGACAGAATACTTTTCCGCTCCTGCGGCAGTGCCCGTGGTGATGAAGGACGAGAGCGATACCTGGTCTCATGGTGTGCGTATTTTCGATGAGGAGATCGGACGATTTGAAGCAGTGAAGGTGCAGCGCATCGAAAATGGTCCTGTGAAGGCGGTGATCCGGGTGACCAGTGTGTATGGTAATTCCAGAATGTTCCAGGACTTTTCCATCTACAAGGAGCTGGATTTTATTTCCGTGGAAACGACAGTGGACTGGCATGAGAAGATGTCCATGCTGAAACTGCGCTTCCCCATGAATATGAATTATTTGAGGGCCAGCTACGAAATTCCCTATGGTGTGGCCCAGAGAGAGCCTGACGGGGAGGAGTTCCCGGTGCAGACATGGTTTGATCTGGAGGGAGCGGCGCCCGGGTTAGACACGATGGTTCATGGACTTTCTATTTTAAACGATGGCAAATTTGCGGCGGACACGGCAGGAAAGAACGGGGAACTGACGATACTCAGAAGCCCGATATATGCCCAGCACGAGCCTTACGTGCCGGATTGTGAACTGGAATATGTATATCTGGATCAGGGTGTGCAGACGTTCACTTACGGCCTTTATCCTCACGACGGAAGCTGGGAGGAGGCGGATACCGTCAAGCGGGCAAAGATTCTGAATGAAAAGCCCATTGCTTTGTTTGAAACCTACCACAAAGGGAAGCTTCCCCAGAAAGGTTCCTTCCTGCAGGTAAGTGAGAACAATATATTTGTGGAAGTGGTAAAGGAAGCAGAGGATGGAAGCGGAGATATCATCTTGAGGGCTTATGAAGCGGCAGGCAGGAATACATCGGCACAATGTAAGATACCTTCCCTGGGAAGAGAATTTATCCTTTCCTTTACGCCCTTTGAGATTAAGACGATACGCCTTTCGGAAGGAAAAGAAGCGGCCTGCAATAATATGCTTGAAGAGCGGGGGGAGAGTGTTACTTCGAATTTTTGATGCGTATTGCATTGCAGCATTGCAAAATGGGGTACATTTATAGAAGGAATTGTAGTAAAAAATCTGACGCAGGACTTTGCATATTACGAAAAAGAGGCAGATACTTGGCGAACTGGTAGAGCTGTTTGGCGTACAGGAGTTCTTGAAAGTACAGGTTCGGCGGTTATCACTGGGTGAACGCATAAAGATGGAAATATATCCATGATCAGTATGGTGTTTGTATGTGGTGGTTTCTTCGGGAATGAGGGTGGGGAGCCGGACATCGGATAGGGTTATCATTTTTGTGGGGATCTACATTTTTATGACGGGAGTCTGGATGTTCTTGAGCGGTGTCAACAGTATGCCAGAACAGGTGATCAAAGGAGATCTGGATCTGCTACAGTTGATTTGGGGAATTGCGGTTTCGATTTTGGCCTTTATATTTTCGAAACTTATGTGGTATGCAGGAATCAGGCGGCATACGAGAAATGGCTAAAGAACTTTCCGAAAGACAATTTTAGATCATTCAGTGGGTTCTGACACAACAGCGATCGGTCTGGTCTTTGCTGATAACTTACGACATTTATAGACAGCCTGGGTATTCTTCTTGATTTCATGAGCTTCCATATAATAATTCAGTTGATTTTCGGAGGAAAGCTACTATATAATGTAATAGCGGCAGCATTTTGCATGTGCAGGCAGCAGGATGAAAGAAAGTTACTGACAGAACAGAGGACAAGGAGGCATTACCCGATGAAGCAGGATATGATTGTCATTTTGGATATGGGAAGCATAAATAACACCGTGCTCGCCCGCGAAATACGCGATCTCGGCGTATACAGCGAAATACATCCGCATGACATTACCGTGGATGAGCTGAAGGCTTTAAAGAATGTGAAAGGTATTGTGTTAAACGGCGGTGAAAACCGCGTGGTTGACGGAAAGGACGTGGAAGTCAGACCAGAGCTTTATGATATGGGCATGCCGATGATTTCCATAGATTACCCGCAGTCGAAATGTAAGACCCAGCTCACAGAGCTTCCGACTCAGGAAACTTTGAAAAAGTTTGTTTTCGAGGAGTGCAGGGCTGAGGCAAATTGGAACATGAAGAACTTCATTGAAGATCAGGTGGAATTGATCAGACAGCAGGTTGGTGATCGGAAAGTGCTTCTGGCTTTGTCGGGCGGCGTGGATTCTTCTGTTGTAGCGGCAATGTTGATCAAAGCGATCGGACAGCAGCTTGTGTGCGTACATGTCAACCATGGTCTGATGCGCAAAAACGAATCGGAAAGTGTTGCGAAAGTGTTCCGCGATGAATTGCATGCAAACTTGATTTATGTGGATGCCTCTGAGCGTTTCCTTGGCAAACTTGAGAATGTGGCAGACCCGGAACAGAAGCGCAAAATTATTGGCGGCGAGTTTATTCGTGTGTTTGAGGAGGAAGCAAGGAAACTGGAGGGAATCGATTTCCTTGGACAGGGAACCATCTACCCGGATATTATTGAGAGCGGCACAAAGACGGCAAAAATGGTGAAGTCTCATCACAACGTGGGCGGCCTGCCGGAAGATTTGAAGTTCGAGCTTGTGGAGCCGCTAAAACAGCTTTTTAAGGATGAAGTGCGCGCCTGCGGCGTAGAACTGGGACTGCCGCATGATATGGTGTACAGACAGCCGTTCCCGGGTCCGGGACTCGGTGTGAGATGCCTGGGAGCGATCACCAGAGAAAGACTGGAGGCGGTCAGAGAGTCGGATGCGATCCTGCGGGAAGAATTTGCCAAGGCAGGATTGGACAAGAAGGTATGGCAGTATTTTACCGTTGTGCCGGACTTTAAGTCTGTGGGAATGAAGAATCATGCCAGGGTGTTTGAGTACATGGTGATTATTCGTGCCATCAATACCATTGATGCAATGACGGCGTCCATCGAGAAGATTGACTGGGATGTATTGGAGAAGATTACGGAGAGGATTTTGGCGGAGGTTGTGAATGTGAACCGGGTGTGCTATGATATGAGTCCGAAGCCTCCGGCGACGATTGAGTTCGAGTAGACGACGAAACGCCGGGAAGCCGCATAAACAGCGGATTTTCCGGCGCTTGTTGTTGCCTGTGGTTCTATTCTGGTTCTAAAAACGTTCGTTTTCCATATTTTTCTCAGAAATCGCATCAGAAATTATTTTATTAAAACGTTCGTTTCTTTCGGCTGTCTGTGTCTTATTCTCATGGCGTTTACCACCTGTACGATAGTTTACGGTATTGATGGCAAAATGGATATGTAGGTGAGGTTCTGTTTTGTCTGGCTTATGAACGCCATAAACGACTTGGCAATGATCCTGTTCAAAGGTGTCTCTTGCCATTTGGCGGGCAATCTCGTCAACGTCCATATCATTTTTGTCTACTGCATATTCTCCTTCAGGGGAGAAAGCAAAAAGTGTATGACTCATATATCTTCCAAAATTACCACGGCGTGTATGCGCTTTTTGGGCAAAATAGAATTGATCAATCACAGATTCTACGCTGTATTCAAGGACACCGACTCCACCCCATGAGACTAATTCCTGCTTTCTTTCTCTGCCTGCACGGGTAACATAGTTGATTAATTTTTCTGGTGCGTTAGGATTACAATAAGCTCCGCGCTTATCTTTATTGAGATAAATTCCAAAGTTTTTTTCATCCATGTTAGATCCTTTCTGCAATGATATTTTTGATTTTCTGTTTTAGTAGATCATCTGTACTTTTTTCCACTTCTAGCATAATTGTATTTACAAGGTCTAAGGTTTCAACTGTCTCTGTAATTGATTTATGGTTGTCAGAATCGGGTGCGAAGACTTTCTTCAAAATGTATGCGGTCATATTCTTGGATGAAGATGATAGTTTTCTGATTTGTTCCTTTTCTTGTTTTGTTACTCGTAACTTAATTTCTTCATTCTTTTTATTAGAGTTCATTTAAAGTTTTCCTTTCTATTTTTTGTTTTAATATGATTGCTATATTATTAATTAAAGCAAGTACGCAAAAAAGCAGATTTATTAGTCGCAAAAGTATGTTGTGCAGGAAGTGGGCGGGACTTGAGGCGGATGCAGTTGTGGGAACAATGCTTTTAATAAGTTGTTGGCTAAAAATTATTTTTTATTGGACTGAAAAACATAGAATTAATGGTGAGTACGAGCATTCCTGCCTATTGTTGAATATTTGTGAGTTTGATTTTTGAATCTAATTAAAAATTGAAGAAATAGTTTAGAAAGGGATAAGATTGAAAATTAAAAATTTCAATTGCGAGATTTGTGTCTGCGCGTTGCTTGCCACAAATTCGATATGTGCAAAAAGCAGCGCAGAAATGGAGAAAATTATGGAAGATTATTACATGACAAGCAAAGAATTTTGTGAGAGGCTGCAAATTAGTTCATCAACAGTATATCGGATGATTAAGAGCGGGATGATTCCGGCAACTAAGTTCGGACGGCGCTGGAAGATACCGAGAAGTGTATTTAGCAGTTACGACAGGGGTTCAAAAGATTATCGGCAAATTGTGGGAGGAATAAAAGGGATCAGATAATTATTCTTCTTCATCAATGTACTGTATTACATCTGATACATCGCATTTTAAAAGTTTACATAATTGATTGATTGTGTTGGTAGAAACACTATTCCCTTTTTGGATCGAGTAATAAGTGGCTCGTGAAAATCCCATCTTTTCAAGTCTGTAAGAGGTTATTTTTCGGTCTTTCATTGTCTTAAACAGAGGAGTATAGCTGATCAATACAAAATTCTCCTTTATTGGATTTTCTTTCATTGTATGTGTGGTGAATCAGCTTGACTATGTATGAATATCCGAGTATAATATGCAAAGATATGTATGAGTATTCATACATATGCTAGATAGAAACAAATGACGAATGGGGAGGGAAATATGGGTACAAAAGATCGGGATGCATTAAAGCTGACATCTATGGCTCCGTTAGATGATGGGGGAAGAAAGTACAATATTATATATTTTATTGCTGTCGTAGTCGGCATATTGCTCGGTATTTTCGCTGGCAATGGAATAACAAGCATCGTAGTTGCAACTTTAATGGCGTTAATTGTCGCATTGGTGATAAAAAATAGCATACTTGACTTCAAATGGAAAGGACTCAGACAGCAAAAATTTTTACTTGAGAAAAGAGTGCCTTATGACTTTTTGATCCATCATTTGATAACGCAGCTATCATCATTAAATTTTCAAGTTGAGAAGGGAGCGGATGGAAGTCCCGTATTGACTCGTAAGAAAATGATATACGATATTGAATACGGCGAAGATAATACATTCACTATTTATTGGCGAAAATCTCTTGTTAATGCGGTTTTTGACTTCAAGACGTCGATTTACCATTATAGAAACACGGTAGCGGATATGGGAATCATTGGCTATGCAGTGCAGACAATTTGCTGTGAGAATGCGTTTGGTGTTGGACAGCAAAATTTGCAAAACAATACACAGTCAGGCTTTGCATCAGATGTGCAGGGAAATCCTCCAATCCGCAGTGATAATTCAAATAACGGTCAGAACATTCCAGAACAAGAAAATATAGCCGCTAATGAAATGAATGCCGTGCAAATGAATCAAAATCCCTATGTGGGATATGCACGGGCAAATATACAGGATAAAAGAAAACATACGGGAGTATTTGTTGCGATTGCTATAGTTGCCTTTGTAGTTTTGGCTGGGGGATACTGGCTGGCAACTTTATCAGATGAAGAATCGCTTGAGTTGGAAGATGATAGAGAAGGGCAGTTTGAAGCCGATTTGGGGGAGGAAAATATAAATAAGGATACTGAGTATGTTCAGAATGATTTGTTTTATGGACTCAATGAAGCTGTTTCGTTTGAGCTAAAGAATGGAGGGCAGATAAGCGTTATGTTTACAAAGTATGGGGAGAAAGAAGATACTGCATATATCCACTATGAAATAGAAAATATAGGCAATACTGCCGTAACGGTCGGTGAATCCATGTTCAGCGTATATGCAAATGACTATGCAGCTGAGTTAAACTTTGGAGCAAACACTATATATGAAGAAACCATATCTGTAGGGAGAAAAGTAAGTGGGACGTTATACCCTAATATGCTTTTAGATAAAGTGAAAAGATTGGAGATCGAATGCGGAGACGTGATTTTTTTATTAAGAGATACAAGCGCTGTTGATGCAATGCTTGGTACATATTATCGTCAATATGAAGAGGACGGTAATATTGTTGTTGATGAGATCAAGTTATACAGAGAAGTGTATAATAATGACGGGTTAGCGATATCGGCAAGACAACATATAGATTTTGGAAATGACTATGATTATGACTACGATTATAACAGTTGGGTTTTTGAATTACATAGCGATAGGATAGAGTTTATCAATCATAGTGCCAATCCAGAAGGATTGACAGTGTATTATAGCCCAAATCCCAGAGAAGAAGGAATCGATGTGGTAGAGTCAGAGGTTTCTGAGATTGAGGATATGTTCACAGGGCATTATGAATGGACAGACAATATTCAGGCAGTGTATGAGACGATTGAAAATGATAAACAACCTGAACAAAGCGCCATGTCGAGCGAAGGAGACTTTGACAGTGAAGTACAAGGTTTTTCATACCAGCCAAACGGAAATAATGATTACTTAGGAGCATATTCATCGATAATAGAAGATGTTGTAGCGTCGTATGGTGAATATTGCGAATATACCTTATATGACTTGGATGGGGATGGGATCAAAGAATTGATCACGTCAGTGGGAATTTGTGATGCAGACTGGTCAAATGTTGTGTATACACTGGAAGATGGCTATGTATCAATGATTGGAGATTTTTACGGTTTGGTAATGCTTTATGTGGCAGAGGATGGCAACGGGCTGTATGCGGTGTCTGGTGGTATGGAGTACCAGAATATAGATCAGATTACGAAAAATGGCAATCAGCTACAGGTTGAAACGATAATGAGTGGAGAAATCGGAGTAGAAGAGGATTATTATTCAAATGATAATCCGGTCAGTTTTAATAGGGTGACAGATGATTCTTTACTCAGACAATAAACGATACATGCTTTTCTGGTTACAGAGAAGACTAATAAAATGAAATCATGGAGAAAGGAATGAGGTAGTGGATATGGATATCAAGGAGATTTTACAAACAAAAGAAGGACGGATCAGCTTTTTAAAGGGATTGATCCGGCTGGCGAATGCAGATGGTATTGTTGATGAAAGTGAGTTCGCTTTTTACAGGCAGGCGGCTGTCGCATTAGAATTGGGCGAGGAAGAAATATTAGCTTTGGAAAAAGTAAAGAGTGAAGGGCAAGAAATTACGCTCGCATTTGGAACAGACAGAGAAAAGATGTTTTTCTTGATACAGGCGGTGCAATTATGCTGGGTAGATAATAATTACTCGGAAGCAGAACAGAAAGAATTGCGTAATATATGCCAGCAAATTGATATCTCGGAAGAAGCATTGAGAGAGGTTGAGGAATGGGCGCGGGAAGGTGTGGAATGGAATAAGCGTGGCGAAGCTTTGCTGGAACTTCACTAAAAATGATAGGAGGATATAGGTATGGGATTCGGGAAATGGGTTTTAGGTGGTGTATGCGCGGTAGGGGCAGTTGTGGCTGCGCCGGTGGTATTGCCGGCAGCAGGCTTGGCTATTGCAGCAGCTCCAGCAACTGGTGCTATTGGATTGTCCGTTGGAAGCGCATTGATGGGAGTGTCGGCGGGAACGGCTGCTGCGGCGGCGGGAGCTGCCGGAGTGGCAGTAGGAGCAGCGCAGGAAAAGAAACGGGAGGAGGCATACGATAAGGGGAGACGTGATGGCAATGTGTCGGCTTCCAAAGAGTATGAAGAAAAATATCAGAAACAGGAGAAGGTTTTTAAAGCGAAAATCAAAGAATATATGGATAAAATCAATGGATTAAAAGAGCAGTTAGCCAGCTATAAGGAAGAGTCGGAGTTGACAGAAGAAGAAATCAGAGAAAGAGATCAATATGAATTGGAGCTGCTTGAGTATATTAAGAAGTTGGAGGAAGAACTCAGCGGGGAGGATAGTAGTACGACTGCATGGGTGTCAGAATACATATGTGATGCCAGAAATTTTGTTTCAGCATTTGGTTAAGTTCAGAAAGTGTGAAAAATATGGGATACGAAGACTTCCTAAAACGGAGTATGGAAATGCGGAAGCGGTCGGCGACTTCTTTACAGGAAAGACAGGCACTCTTGGATGATATGGATTCCACACTGAAAGACGCAGAAACGATTATAGGGCATATGTAGATGATAGCAGATGAGTCAGCCCGTGTAGCGGAGGTGGCGGCTAACGCAGAGCAGATTCTGGATGAAATCGACGAGAAGTTTGAAAAATATACCGGATTAAACAAACTGGATGTTTCATTCTTGTTTCTGGCAGTTGCTTTACAGGTGGTGCGCCAGTATACGCTTACAAAATTTCCGAAGAGACTGGATGACCAGACGGCGGCGAATAACACAATAGGACATGGAGAGGAGCATTCTAACCGAAAACACAGATATTATAATCCGTCTTTGGAAGAAATCTGTAGTAACCCTGTTCCGTTTGATGCTAATTTTCTTGCAAATGGGGCTTTAGAGGGTGGAGGATATATGGGGCATCGTGTAACAGCAATCGGGCATGATCCTATTCTTGGATTGATTTTTGGGACTGCGAATATTGTGACTTCTACATTGACGAATAAGAATTTACAGTCTTACCATATTTATACTGGGTATGATAAGTTGGGGAGAAGTAAAGATTGCTTAAAAAATAAAGCAAATACGGGACTTGTGCTCTCAAAGACTAAGGATAAACTTCTGCATGAAGGGTTGGAGGGAAAGGAAAAAGTAGGAGCATCACTGCTTAAAGAGATCATACATTTACGTTCTGATATATATACAAAGAACAGCCTTCCATTACCCATTGTGACAGTGATTGACGCAGGACTGGCGGCAGAACTGGCACAGAGAGGGCTGGATATGGCGAACATTGTTACGGTGGGAAAGCAGATGACCTTTTCTGTTTTTATCAACACGATGATTTCTATGCTGCATGGACTGTTTTATAATGAGAGCGTGGAATACAGTAGAAGGGTATATGAAGTAAGAACCAGAAAAATATTGAGTTATTCCAACTTTATTGCAAGCGCAAGTAATCTGATCTATATGGGGGCTAATGTGTCACTTGGAAATGAAAGTGCATGGAAGAGTCTGGATATAGGCGGACTGGCAGTGACGCTCTATAGGATTGCTACTGATGCTAAATTTATCCGACAGGTAAAGCGGGAGTTTATAGAACAGGAATTTTTTGCCCAGATCAGGGGCAGTGAATATGATTTCGATATATCATAGCACTTATAAGAAATGTCCCATATCAAAATATATATTATTCCCATAACCAGACCAGCGGAGCCGATCCGCTGGTCTAAAATTTTGCCAAATTTAAAAAGAATGGAGGAAAAACAAATGTCATCAAATGTAGAAAGCATGTTTTACACAAGGGAAAAACCGTGGCACGGATTGGGTGTCAGAGTAGAGGAGGCACCCACCTCAGCGGACGCGCTGCGCCTTGCGGGCTGGACTGGGAGGTGGCGCAGGAACCGATCTTTACAGAAGGGGGAGACGCCATTGCCGGGTATAAGGTAAATGTCCGTGACAGCGACAGGAAGGTACTTGGTGTGGTAAGCGACCGCTATAAGATCATCCAGAACAGGGAGGCGTTCTCTTTCACGGACACCCTGATCGGAAGCGGCGTTCGCTATGAGACGGCGGGTTCCTTACAGGAGGGAAAACGGGTCTGGCTTCTGGCAAGGCTGCCGAGGGAGTACATCATTGCCGGGGAGCGCATTTCGCCCTATCTGGTATTCAGCAACTCCCACGACGGGAGCGGCGCCGTTCGGGTGGCGCTGACACCGATCCGGGTAGTCTGCAACAACACGCTGAACCTTGCGCTGGACACGGCACGGCGGTCATGGTCCATGATCCACACGGGCAACATCAGTGACAAGATGCAGGAGGCAAAAGATACCCTCTTTATGGCGGAGACTTACATGGACAGCCTCGGGGAAGCGTTTGAACGCCTGTGGCGGCAGAAGGTGACTGACAGCCAGTTAAAGGAGTATGTGGAGCAGTTACTCCCGCTGGAGAAGGAGGCGACGCCCATGCAGGAGAAAAATACCATGAAGCTGCGGGAGGATATGCTGCGCCGTTATTATGACGCGCCCGACCTGCGGGGCGTGGGAAACAACGCTTACCGCTTTGTCAACGCGGTGTCCGATTTTGCCACCCACGCAAAGCCGCTGCGCCGGACGGCAAACTATAAAGAGAATCTCTTTATGCGCACGATGGACGGCAACCCCATGATCGATAGGGCATACCAGCTTGTAAAGGCGGCGTAGACAGGGAGAAGAAGTAACCTTTTGGTCTTAAGGGATTAAGGGAAACAGTATATCACGGGAAAAATAAGGAATGGATAAGGACAGTCGGGCATTGTGTTCCGGCTGCCCTTATTCTTTTGACAGTGTCCGGGACACATACCGGGCAGGAGAGGAGGAGTAACATGTTCAGCAAAATACCATTAGCAGGAGTCAGTAACGCGGAATGGCTCAGATTAAGGAAATCAGGGATCGGCGGCTCCGACGCAGGGGGCAATCTGCGGCGCGAACCCTTACAGCAGCGCCATGAAGGTATTCCGGGACAAGACAAATGAAGAAGTGGAGGAGCAGGACAGCGAAGCCATCCGCATCGGGCATGATCTGGAAGATTATGTGGCACAGCGTTTTATGGAAGCTACCGGATTAAAGGTGCGGAAGTCAAACTTCATGTACCGCAGTAAGGAACATCCCTTTATGATCGCGGATGTCGACCGCATTGTCATTGGTGAAGACGCGGGACTGGAATGCAAGACAGCCAGCGCCTACAACGCGGACAAATGGGCGGACGGCAATATCCCGCTCCATTATGTGATGCAGTGTTACCATTACATGGCGGTCACAGGGAAAAGGGTATGGTATATCGCGGCGGTTATCCTTGGCAGGGAGTTTACCTACCGCAGATTAGAGTGGGACGATGATTTAATCCAACGACTCATTTCCATAGAAACGGATTTCTGGAATAACCGCGTGGCAAAAGGCATCATGCCGCCGCCGGACGGCAGCAAAGCCTGTGACGAGGTTCTGGAACAGTATTTCCATACGGCGAAGAAAGCCAGCGCCATTGCACTTGTCGGGTTTGACGAAAAGCTACGGCGGCGGGAAGAAATCCTTGGATTTATCTCTGAATTACAGGCGGAACAGAAGCAGATCGAGCAGGAAGTGAAGCTCTTTATGCAGGATAATGAACTGGCGAGCAGTGACAGCTTCCGCGTTTCATGGAAGAATATCGACGCCACAAAGCTCGATACGAAGCGCATTAAGGAGGAATGTCCAGAGCTTTATGCTAATTATGGTAAAGTGTCTCATTCCAGACGGTTTGAGGTGAAAGCGGCATAGGAGGGGGTTATGGACGTAAAGGAACTGTGGGAGTATGCGTGTTACGGACTGGAAGCAATCTTGAAGAAAGCAGACCCGTATGCGGAAGGGGAGGACAAGGCTGCGTAAATTCTCTGAAGAGCAATTTATGCAACCGAGAATTTGCGCCGAAGCGTCACAAATTCTAATGATTGCAGGGCAGAATCTGAAATTCTGCCCGCATCCTCAGCGCAGAGCGCATCGGAAAGGAGAAAAGATGGAACAAAACTTGATTAGGCTGCTTAAAGCGGATGAGATCGAGTGCAGGGTAGCCGTTATCAAGGAAAACGGTTTAAGCCTGTTACTCTATAAGGATGCGAGGGTAGACCAGCGCATCCTCGATGAGACTTTCGGACCTTTTGGCTGGAAGCGGAGCCACCAGAGCATAGAGGGGAACCTTTACTGCACGGTGGAGATCCATGACAAAGAAACAGACGAATGGGTGGCGAAGCAGGATGTGGGAACCATGAGTTATTCGGAGAAGGAGAAAGGACAGGCTTCCGACAGCTTCAAGCGGGCGTGCTTCAACTGGGGGATCGGAAGGGAACTCTATACCGCGCCCTTTATCTGGATACCGGCGGGAAAGGCTTCGATCATGTACAAAGAAGATCAGAATAAGGTGAAACGGTTTACCTGCAATGACCGTTTCTCGGTTTCTTCGATCCAGTACAATGATGACAGGGAGATCAGCGCCCTTGTGATCGTAAACGAAAGAGGAGAGCATGTGTATGAACTGAAAGAAAAGGGAGCAGGGACGAAGGATGTGCACAAAGAAAAAGCTACCGCAGAAAATGGAAACAAAGCGGAAGCGGTGCAAAAGCCGGCGCAGAAAAATACGGTGGGAAAAGCGCAGAAAGATACAGGGGGAAAGGCGCGGAAAGATCCCGCGCCCCTTTCCAGAGAGCAGATGGATTCCTTACAGGCGGAACTTGACAGGACGGGCGTGACGATGGAAACCGTACAGGGCAGATATCAGATTAAGGAGCCGGGGACGATGAGTGAGGAACTCTACGGCAGGGTGATGTCCGCGCTGAAACGGGCGAAGTCGACGGAGGCGGCATAAGACGGGACAACCGGAGGAAAAACGGACAGATGGAATGGAGAATGGAAGGTGAGGAAAAATGATGGGTTTTGAAGAATTTACAGCGCATGTTTCAGAAGCAGTCCGTGTGAAGGCGGGCGGTACATACCAGATCAAAAGGCATGACGTGACCAAAAATAATCATGTGAAGCGGACAGGAATTACTGTAATGAAGGAAGAAGCGGATATCGGGCCGTGTGTATATCTGGATGCGTTTTACCGGGAATATGAAACCGGCGGGATGAGGTTTGATGAGATCGTGGATGAGGTCTGCAGGCTGGCCTTGAAACATACGGAGAGTGCGCCTTATGTCGACGTATCGGGCTTCCGGGAATGGGAAACTGTCAGGGCGAAACTGATCAATGCGGAACAGAATAAGGAACTGCTTGAAAAGATACCCCACAGGCTGTTCCTTGATCTGGCGGTGGTCTACTATGCCGTGGTCAGGAACCAGACACAGGAGGAGACAGGGACGGTTCTTATCCGCAGGGAACATATGGAAATATGGGGGCAGGAAGAGGAAAGCCTTTACCAGACAGCGGTGATGAACATGCGCGCCGAAGGCGGAGCGGATTTTACCACGCTTGAAGATGCAATAAAGCGCGTCATGCCGGAGATCACACTTCCGGCTGCACCCCGTGATCTTCCGTGGGATACGGGAATGTACATACTGACAAACCGCCGTAAGCGTTTTGGGGCAGCGGAGATCCTTGATAAGAAGACCCTGCGGATGATCGCGGATAAGGTCGGGGACGGGTTTATTGTACTGCCAAGCTCCCTGCATGAGACGATCGTACTGCCCCCAAAGGCTGAATCAGAATATGAACGGCTGGCAGATATGGTGCGGGAAGTCAATGATACACAGGTGGATGTGGAAGAGCGGTTATCTTACCATGTGTACGCATACAGCAGGGACGAGGAGGCATTAAAGATCGTTGCGTGATGATGGATGTCTGTAAGGAAACGGAGAGATAGATAGAGGAGATAGGTTGAATAAATTCTCTGAGGAGCAATTTATTCAACCAAGAGTTTGTGCCGAAGCGTCACAAACTCCTTGATCGCAGAGCAGAATCTGGAATTCTGCTCGCGTCCTCAGAGCAAAGCGCTTCGGAATGGAGGAAAAAATGGAATATGAAGTGTTTAAGGAAAGTGTATTAAAGGGGCTGCAGGAAAAGTATGGCGGTCATGCCACAGCCAGAGTTGAAAAGATACTGAAAGATAATGGAATACACCATGACGGCATTGTGGTGGAACTGGTTGAAGGGAAAGGGAGCACAGGTCTGTTTATCCCGCTGGAATGGTTTTACAGACTGTATAATGGCGGGAATGCGGATATGGAGGGATGTATCCAGATCATAGCAAAGGTCTGTGAAGAACACCGGGAGACGGACTGTGTCAGGGAACTGCTGCAGAAGATGGTGTGCTGGGAACGGATCAAAGGAGATATATACCCCGTCCTTCTCTCCACAAAAGAGAACCGGGAAATGCTGGAACGGGCGGTTTCCACGCCAATGCTGGACATGTCGGTGGTTTACATTGCCCGTGGGGAGATTGGAGGGCGCTGTGTCGGAATCAAGATCGACCATCGGATGTTAGAAACCTATGGGATCAGCGTAGAGCGGTTACATAAGCGGGCGATGGAAAATCTGATGGACGACGGCTACCAATTCCAGGATATCTATCGGTTTGTTGTGGAGCAGGGCTACCTTGAGCCGGACAAGCCGGATCTGGAAGAGACAGGGAAGTGGGAAAAGGCGTATATCCTTACCAATGCAGTGAAGTTTTACGGGGCGGCAGGGATTCTGGACAGGAAGCTGGTGCGGGAATTTGCCGGCGGGAAGAATTACTTTATCCTGCCGTCCTCCGTCAATGAAACCATTTTTGTACCAGCAGGAGACGGAAGCGGCATGGGAATCTATAGCGACATGGTAAAAATGGTAAATGAACTGGATGTTGACGAGGAGGAGCGGCTTACAGACCATGCGTATTTCTACGACGGTGCGGTGGATGTGATTAGAATGTGTGCCTAAATATATCGAGGCGGGTATTCAGACAGCTTATATATAAGGAAGAAGGTGGTACGGATGAATGAGGTTTTAAAAGCAGTTCTGATCGGGATTTTTACGACGATAGTGGCGGCGTTGAATAAGGTTGGGGAAAGGTGACGGATAAAGGAAAAATTCTTTATTGTGATTTCTATGGGGCTGGTGGATTATATTTATCCACCAAATCCATAGAAAGGGAGATAAAAAATTGATTGGTAAAGTTAAGTGTTTATAGAGCATATTTGAAGGAAGTGATGAGGCGCATGGTCAATTATACTTTGGCACGGGCGGTTTTATTTTGTGGACGAAAAAGCGCGATATTTGTCTGGTGACAAAAAGGCTATATTGACTTAAAATTAAAAAATAGGAAATGAAAATCACAATTTTTCTGGATTTAGTGGATTTTTAAAATCCATAATTATTAATAGAGGGGGGATTTTTGATGGCAGAAATAAATGATAATGTTTATAGCATGGAAGAGGTTCTTCAAAGATGGCGGAAAGTAACGGCGGGTGAAAAAGAGGATAAGCAAAGTGTATCGAAAAAAATCCAGTACAGAATGAATATAAAACTGAACATGATTTCGGAAGAAATAGATTGGTTTAAACAAAGCGCAAATAATAAAAAGAAAAGCTTTGTTTTTCGGCTTGGTAAATATACACATTTCTATCTGAACGATATGTTGTATATCTGTGGTAAAAAGAAGGAAGAAGTTACACCGAGTGAAGTACAATGGCTGATAAATTCCTTAACGGCGATTTTGCCATATCCGGTAAATGAAGGCGATGAAAAGGCGTGTATGGATATATTTAATCAGCGAGCATGCAGAATAGAACAGGTAGTCTGTGATAATTATGAAAATCTACAGGAGGCTCTTTACAGGAAAAGCCTATTTGTTAGTAAAGATGCCAAGTCAGAGCCCGATAAGAAGAAGCGAAAAGAATTTTATAAATATCAATATCGTATGGTAACAGAATGGTCTCAAAAGTGGATGGCTGTTATGGAAAAGGCAGGAGAAATAAGAAGGGCAGAAAGAACTGAGTGCGTGTATTTATGCAAAACGGACAGTAAATATAATATGACCCGAGAAGATGAGAAAAATTTTTGCGAGACAGGTGAAACGGAAAATGAAATACTTCAAGGGGCTTATGAGAAAACGAAAAAAATTTGCACCAAAGATTTATGCCAATATGTTTTATGGTGGTTTATAACGGGGGGAGCGAAAGTAAAAAGGGACGAAGAAAAACTGGCTGATAAGGCAACACAGGAAGATGTTGGGAATAGAGAGGGGTGCATTGAGGCGTGCACATCGTTATTTTGTGAAGTCATTACGCATCAGTTAAAAGCAGATTCAATAGAAGACTTTAAATATATTTCAAAAGAAGCTATAAAGGAACTGGAAACCATAAATAAAATATTGTGTCAGGATGAAAAAGCGAGAGAGAGGAGAAAAAAGTCTTTCTATCCAGAAGTAGAGATTTTAAGACAGATTAAAAAGTCAGATAAAGAAAGGTGGAGACATAAGAACGGAATATCAGAATTGAGATGCTGTACAGAGGAAGATTTGTGGGATCTATCTAACATAAGAAATTATTTGAATGGAAGAGAAAGCGAGACAATTCTTATATCCGATTATATTAAATTGCCGACAGAATAAATGATAAAGACCAGAGATTGCAAGAAAGTCTCTGGTTTTTATTATCTAAACAGCTTCTATTGAAAAAAGTTTTTGTTACATGTCTATATTTTCTCTATGAAATCAATATGTTGCATAGGACGAATTATAAACATACAACATTTAGAAATTATACGGAAAAAAACGGATTTTGAATGGGAGAGATCATGGCGTATCATATGGACATAAGGAGGTCGCAGATATGAGAAATATTCAGATGAACGGCTATACGCAAGGAGAAAGGTGTTATGTCAGAGATGGTATCGAGGTGACGGATTTTATTTTGGGTGTCAAAAAGATTATCTTTGTGAAAGGTGGGAGGTGTGAGTACAAGTTCGTAGTGACCCAAAGGAGCGAAAAAACTTTTGAAAGAACGATTACTTTACAACAGTTAAAAGGGCACTGCTTTCTACAGGAACTTTCCGTATTTGTGAAGGAAAGAGATGAGTTTTACAAACAGCTTTACCTTACAGTATCTGAGATAAAGTTTGCAGTGGATGAGATTGAGTATCAAACGGAGAAAAACGGGTTACAGGAAGTAGAAGGGAGACATATGTACGTCTTCACAAATACCAGCATTGCGGCTGACGGATTCCATCCAGAAATATATTCGGGAGTCGGGCACATGTTTATTCCGAATGATGCAATATTCCAAGGACTTGCGGAGACAGCGGAGAAACTGTTTTGTGAATATAATCGAAATCCGAATATCTTTTATACCTTATTTTGTATAATATTATGTCAATTTCGAATGGTTTTTTTAGGTCGATTGGGGAGCCCGTATTTATGAAGCTGACACTCTGGATCGATGGAATCAGTGGATCGGGAAAGACAGAGCTTGCCAAGGCGGTCGGTACATATACCTTTGGGGATCAGATGCTTAACAGGGAACTGCTTGCGGCAACGGGAAAACGATGTGACGCATTAAAGCATTTAGCGCAGTCTTCTGGGAGTGTCTGTATTCTGGATGACGTTAAGATAGAGCGTGTGAGGGATCGGAAGAATAATATGCGGAATATAGTAGATGACTTGATCCGCAGCACATTTAGAGGAAGGCTGACTGATCCGGTTGGTATGGATTCTGATTCTGGGTGGATTGACGCATGTGCGCTGATTACAGGAGAATATCTGGACACCTGTGAATCTCAGAATGCGCGGCTGATGTATTTGAAGGTTGACGGTTTTGTGGACGATGAAAAGAACTCTCTGGCATTGCGTACGTTGTCCCAAAATTCAATTTGGTTGACTACAGTATGTATTGGATATATTCAATGGTTCCTTCGGATAATGGAAGAGACCAGTTTCTCTAAATTTTTGAAGGAGAAATTGAGTGAAATGCGCAACGGTGAAAAAATGTATGAGGGGGTTAGCAACTCGGCAAGGTTGAATGAAAATTATCATATGTTGGAAATGGCGACTATATTATCTGAAATGTTTTTTCAAGAAGTGGGAATGTCACAGGAGTTTATAACGCGTTTTAGTAGAAATGCAGAACAGAGCATCAAAACGGTCACGGAGAGTACATTCTGCCTTTTAGGGGGGAGAGAATATGTTGCTCTTGAAGGCTATGGAAAGAATTTTTTCTGAATGTGATATCAGGGTTGCGCCATATCAGAGGGAGCTGTTGAGTTTCAATGAATGGAAATACCAGCAGGAATATTTTTGGATTCATAAAGATGAGGATTTTGTCTGGATTACTGACTTCAAACGATCTGTTTTAAAAAAGTGTCCAAATGGGAACGAGCAGCATGATGAGAAACCATGTCTAATTATCCGTTTGGAAAGGTTTGAAGAACTGTTTCGGAAAGCGGTGCAAGATCTTGCAGACGAAATGCAAATAGCTTCGGAGATTTTTGATGGGCTGCTTGTTAATCCGCTGATAAAATTGAGAGAATTACAGATTATTTACAAACAACACCGTGCGGATAGCAGATTAGGACGACCAGCGGTGAATTATCCGACATACAGGTTAACCGAGGTAAATGATTTTCAATATCCAGATGACTGTTATTGTGGACAGGATTATGAAAGTACACTGCATAAAGAAGTTATTTGCGACTTGGAATGTGAGCCAGTTATTCAGATTAATACAGGGCATCCTTGTATTGGTATACTAAAAAGCCGGATGGAAGATAATGAACCGGAAGATACATATGAGAATGTAAGAAACTGGCAAATCCGCGGGATAACAAGGGAAGAAGCGTATCACACGCGTAAAACATTTATGAATAGCAAATCGCTCTACAGAGAATAAAAGGAGGACATATTATGGCTCAAAAACAGGCTTGCTTGTATTATACCGCGCAGGAGGTTATGGAGATTCTAGGTGTATCGCGGGCAAAGGCATATAAGATTGTCAAGGAGCTCAACGAGGAGCTGGCGGCAAAAGGCTATATTGTTACGGCGGGTAAAGTCCCCAAGAAGTTTCTGGCAGAGCGGCTTTACGGGATGACCGTATAATTTAAGGAATCCTCCGGGGATAGGTGTTTCTTGGGGATTCTGCTTTTAGGAAGGAAGTGATAATTTGACCGTTTCAAAAAATGACAAGGGTCTGTGGGATGTCCAGTTTTATTACAAAGATTACAGAGGAAAAAATACCAAAAAACATAAACGCAATTTCAGAACTAAAAAGGAAGCTGTCGAGTGGGCAAATAAATATATAGACCAGCAGTCTCATAATCTGGATATGGATTTTTCGTCTTTCTGGCAGTTGTACAGGGAGGATATGAAGGAGCGCCTGCGGGAAAACACTATCCGTACAAAAGATTATATCATGGAGCTTAAAGTATTGCCATATTTTGGCGATAATAAAATTGCGCAAATTTCGACAGCAGATATACGTCGCTGGCAGAACAGTCTTATGAAAGAGGGGTATTCGCCTACATATTTAAAGACGATCAATAACCAGCTTAGCGCCCTGTTTAATTATGCTGTAAGATATTATGACTTACCGAGTAATTCTTGCCAAAAGGCGGGTTCTATGGGCAAAGGGAGAGCGGAAGAAATGCAGTTCTGGACACAGGAAGAATTTGAAACTTTTATTGATGCCCTTAAAGACAAGCCTGTTTCTTATTGCGCTTTTATGACCCTTTATTGGACGGGAGTCCGCTTGGGAGAACTGCTGGCGCTTTCCCTTGCTGATTTTGATGCGGAGAAAAAGACGTTATCCATTACGAAGTCTTATCAGCGGATTAACGGCAGGGATGTAATCACAGAACCTAAGACAGCGAAGGGTAAAAGAGTAATTTCGCTGCCGGATTTTCTGGTGGCAGAACTGGGGGAATATGTAAGCAGGCTCTATGGCATGATGGCAGATGACAGGCTGTTTATGATAACGAAGTCGTATTTGGAGAAAGAAATGAAACGAGGGACAGAACTGTCCGGCGTAAAGAAGATACGGCTGCATGATCTTAGGCACACGTATGTCAAGCCCACGACAAAAAA
>Ga0137308_100727_pt1 | contig 45841 bp, 42 predicted proteins | sample Inofrocosms_June_FD_97181 | JGI IMG/M metagenome (GOLD analysis project Ga0137308, IMG submission 97181) | Mouse cecal microbial communities from Vienna, Austria - N-Acetylneuraminic and N-Acetylglucosamine D2O microcosms_June | ecosystem: Host-associated > Mammals > Digestive system > Large...
AAAACCCTCGCCTTAAGGCGAAACCTTTAGGTCAACCCCATAACCTCAAGTTTAGAAAAAAGTAAAAATAGAAATACTAAACGTGAGGTGAAGAATATGGAGAATTATAGAAAATCGTCACATTGCACGTATGATATTAAGTATCATCTGGTCTGGATCACAAAATATAGAAAACCGGTGATAACAGGAAAGATAGCAGTACGGACAAGAGAATTAATCCGAATCATATGCGAAAAGAACGAGGTAGAAATCCTAGCAGGACATGTAGGAAGTGATCACATCCATATGCTGGTATCAGCACCACCACATCTATCAGCAAGTAAATTGGTACAATATATCAAGGGAACAACATCCAGAAAATTGCAGATGGAATACAAAGAATTGAACAAGCAATTCTGGGGACAGCATTTGTGGGCAAGAGGATACTTTGTGGCAAGTAGTGGAAATGTGACAGATGAAATTATCAAAGAGTATATTAAAAATCAAGATTTACAAGAGAAAACCAAAACGGACAACTTTGAAATAAGTTAAGTAGGAAGGGAAATAAGTGAAGTGGCGACAACTTTAGGCTGCTTCAGCAGCAAACCGAACCTACCGGCTTTAGCCGGTAGTGGTTCAGTTTGTGAAAGATTTAAGTGAGACGGTAATTTGAGCAATTATGCAGGCAACGATAAGCGTTTATGGGAGGACAAGAGCTGATATGAAAGAAAATTTTAGTAAAATCATCCGTGATTCTGCAATACACATTGCAATTATTATTTTTTTCCTTTCATTTGTAATCACATCGTTTGGATATTTTAATATGCGGTCTGTGAAGGAGCAAATTGAAGATACAGAAGAGAGAGTAACAAAGATTGAAATGCAAATGAAGGTGTTTGAAAAACCTTTTGACCAGACAGAGTATTTAAAGGCAATTGAATTTTTAGAAAATGAGACTACAAAATATAGGGATTTTATTCAGGAACAGCAGAACTATTTGATCTGGCTTTTTGGAGTGGCTGCAGCGGTATTTCTCACGCTTATGGCATTTTTGGGAATTGAGAGCAGAAAAAAGATTTCAGATATATTTCAGAAGCAGTACGCTGAAATGGTTAATGATAAAATAAATAATTTTATTGGCGGCGGAGAACAGAAAGAATATTTGATGGGGTGTATTGAAAAAGAAAGAAAAGCAAAGAAGAAAAGGATATTATTTTTAAAGCAGAGGGAATCGGACCAAAATCTTGAAAGAATATATGAGTTTTTGAAAGATCAGGGATATAATGTGCAGCAAAAAAAGATTAAAAGTTCTATGAAAAAAGAGACCTTAGATAAAATTATAAAAGGATATAATGCAGTGATCTATCAGGTAGATAAATCAGAATATGAAGCGAAAGAAACAGATAATAAATCAGAAAAATCAAAAAGTAAAGTAAATAAGAAAACAGAGGAAGAAAAGAATTATGTTAAAATTTCAAAACTATGCAATGCTCATAAAATATATGGGATTTTTTATTCCGTAAATCAAATTGATTTATCGAAATGTCAATCACTCTCTTATGTGAGCACGGCAAATTTTTGGGCTACGCTATTAGATCGTATTAACAGTGTTTTATATTTTACTCAGGAGATGTCAGAGAATTGAATTATCAGGATCATCAAAAATGCAAAAAGACTGGCGTCATGGTTCTTGCAATGTAAAATAAAGCAATAAACGGATGTTGTCATTATAATGGCATCGTTAAAGTTTCAGAACAGTGAATGCTTTTTATGATATTGTGCGGATATGAATGCCAGTACATTAAAGAAAAAGAATATTCTGTCACAGGGGGTGGCTTTTCCTTATATCCCCTTATATTGTGCAATATCGTCTGTCAAAGAAAATCTTGTATTGATAATATGAAGAGAAAGTGTATAATGTAATTACTATCTATAATAGATGGAATGAGATGAAGAGAAAATCGTAGAAGACAAAAAAATATGTGAATAACATGGGATTTCAGAATATTCTGTGAATTATTTGCAAAAAATGAGGCTGGGAAGCCGCATAAACAGATTGATTCCAGAGGATACCGTAGAAATGAAGAAAGCCCGAAGTAGGGCATAATCCGGATTTTATGAACAGGATAATAAAAAATAGCACTATTGAAACTACACTGTTCAGAGAGAACACTGCAGGACTAACTTTGTATCGTAGAATATGGTCTGTGTAAAATATCACAGAATATTCTACACGCCCAGAAACAACATTTAAAAGCGAATATATTCTCTAACCTTAAACATAAAAAAGTATTGAATCCACTGCGTTTTTCCAATATTTTTTTATCATGTTGAAAGAGATGCCTGGAATGAAACGATTAGAAAGAATATTACCAGAGAGAGGCAGATTCCAATGTTTTATGAGAATCATCTATCAAGTCATAAGAAGATAATCATTTCCGCATCTGCGATCGTATTTTTGCTTTCATAATGTGATAGTATGAATAATACTAATAACAATCCTCCCTCCGCTCCCTTCCTACCCATCCCATTAATCAACCCCCAAATCACGATTCCACCGTATTACCCCACAAACATTCGTCAATATATACTGGCAGCTTTCCATATTTTTCCGCAAGGTAACAAGCGAGACGGCTGACCAGTTCACAGCAGTATTTATATTCCGAGTCTGTCACGGCAAATGCAGCCCCATGGCTGTGAAATGCCAGAATAAAAACATCATGTCTTTCCAGCACCTTATATTCCGCAATTCTACCAAGCAGTCTCACAATGGGAAAGCAATCTTTGCTGTTCCATCGGATCCGGAAGCACACAGCCCTATAAGGGGGCTGCAAGATTATCTTTGAAGAAGACTCCTGGGATATCCCGGAACCTGTATCTTTGCGGGGCGGGTGGACTTTGTCCGGCAGGGTATCCCCATGGGCACACCGTAATACATGCCCTTCGGGCGGGTGGTCTTCGTCCAACAAGGTATAGCTAAAAATATAGCCGTCCCGGGTCTCCTTCGAAAATAAACGTTCTGTGAATGCAGAATACATATCCATACGGTAGGAGCAGCCTAACAGCCTGACAAGATTGCATTTTTCCTGGTAAGCGGCCTTTTGATCCGGTGTCATTTTTTCCAGTACGTCTGCTGTCTTTCGATACAAAACCTGATAACGCGTTATGATCTGCGTGACGTCAGCCTCTTTCTCCGGAATCTCAATTTCGCAAAGCGACTTTAGGAGAAAGCTAGGGCTGCTGTTCCAATAATGGGGCGGGCAGGTGAAATCCATTGCGGTTCTGAGGCTGAATATCTGGACAGAACTGCAGCGCTGCTGATGGAAATAGGAGTATAGTTCGTAAGGCTCATAGCACAGGATCTTTCGAAAGCGGCTCTTCCCGAGATAGGGCAGCATCAGGTCAAGGATCGTCAGGTTGTTTTTAGAATAGTAAAAAAATTGTTTCCCGGCATAGATTAAGATTAGTTCCCTCTGCTGATCATTTACCGCTTCTACAGGCAGCAGAGGAGTCTTTAAGAGACAATTTAAAAATAACGTCATCTGAGCCGGATCAGCAGAATCAAGATTGATGGAAGCGGTTTGTACAAGCAAATCCTCCGGACATTCCCACACAATTGGCTTTCGCTCCAGGGGATTCTCAGCTTTATCAATCTCAGTGTTATCCGGGCCGTTTTGCGTGTAGGAGGCTTTTATTTTCTGTATCGGCAGTAGTGACGGATTCGCTTTGCCCGGTACAGCCGCAGTAATAGATGGATTCGTTCCATCCTCTGCAGTGATGGCGGATATCTTGGAAGCAGATGAATCATCCGGTACAGTGGATCGCTCAGCCTGGGCTGATGCAGTGTTGAGAGGTCTTTTGGGTATGGAAGAGTTTTCCGTAAACGCTGCTGCAGTTGCCTTCCCGGAGTCGGAAGGATTTGTATGTGGGCTTGTTGTGGAATGATTCTTTCCGGGAGCTTCTTGCTGTAAGTTTCTGTTCCTTGCTGCTGCAGGTTTTTTTCCAGTCAAAAATCCTTCCAGGCAGGCGGCTTTTGGCTCTTCCTTTTTCCCGGAATCTGCCATACTTTCAGAGCAGGGAATATCGGCCTTTTGAACCGCCTGTTCCGAAACGCATATACCATCCGCCTCCTGGTATGATAACTGAAAGCATTCTTTTAAAATCCGATGGATTTCCTCAGGTTTTATATCCTGAAAATGACTGTGGAACAGGTTATCCAGATATTTTTTGGCAATCTTAAGATCCGCGGCAGAAAGCTTATCCCTATTATTTTCTTTCAGAGATGTAATGATCTTATCTGTGACGGACAGCATATCTTTCTGGGATCTTGGAACCTTTTCCAGGTATTCAAAAGCCAGACGGTTCAACGGCACGACAAGGACAGCGGATTTTTCAGACACAGGGATCATTGCACGGAAATGGCGGCAGGTGACCCCGGAGCTTATCAGACTTTGCAGATGGTTCCAGTTTGTGAGCGCATATCCGATCAGGATGGATTCCTGGATTTCGAACTGATTTTTATACAAGGGAGAATATGCGCAAAGCTGGCAGATGGAATTGCATTTATACTGTGAGATAATGGTGAAACATAGTTCCACATGATCCATATCTAAATCTTCTTTTTTGACGTCCGATGGAATGATATGGTTTGCCTGCAAAAATGCAATAAGTTCCTTATCAGCGGGAGACTGTTCTGGATATTTCGCGCGGTACGCAGACCTTGTGACGCTGAAAATCCTCTGTGCGTTCGGGCTTCCGTCTTTATTTCGAATATATTGATGGCAGGCGGGGATGCAGAATTGTTTTTTCATTGGGAAAACCTCCTATAGTATCTTGTCTTTACTACTAACCTATCAGACCACCCCGGAAACCTCAACAGATAAAATCGGAAAAGATGTCTTATAATATAGAAGAAACGGATATCCAAGACCTGGCTGTCGCAAAGAGGAAGCCGCGGCTCCCAGAACGGAATTACTTTTTTTTGCGGCTTGCGTTAAAAATGACTTAGAGATAAATTTTATATTGACAAGCGAGAGCTTATAAGCTATCATATGAACTAGTAAAGGAGAAAACATAATGTATGAGGTTTATTTTTATCAGGATGCCAGCGGAAACCAGCCGGTTAAAAAATATCTTGATAAGTTGGAAGAAAAATCCATAAAAAGTAAGGATGCAAGAATAAAATATAATAAAATCGACCAATATATCGGAATACTAATAAAGCATGGAACTGCAGCGGGTGAGCCGTATGTTAAACATTTGGACGGAGAAATATGGGAATTGCGTCCGTTAAGGGACAGGGTTCTATTTTTTGCATGGGACGGTAATTCATTTATTTTGTTAAGCTATTTTATGAAAAGCACGCAGAAGACACCAAAGAAAGAGATTGAAAAGGCGAAGAGGTTAATGGAGGATTTCAAGAAAAGGAGCAGAGAAAATGGATAATGTAAAGAAAATATCCCCAGTAGGAGAAAGCTGGAGTGAATACAGAAAGAAGCATTATACGGCGGAAGAAATTGCCGAAAATGATTTAATGGTTAAACTGGTCGGAGAGATAATAAAGACCAGAAAGGAAAAACATATATCGCAAAGAGAATTGGAGGATATGACAGGAGTTAAGCAGTCTGTGATTGCAAGAATGGAAAGCGGAAAGACAGATCCCCAGCTATCAACAATTTTAAAATTGTTGGTATCTATGGGAAAAACGCTTACAATTGTTCCGCTGGAACTGTCTGAAAAATAGGATACTATATTCAGAGCATCAGTCAAAAACGGCTGGTGCTTTTTCTATGGGATAGGGAGTTGTTGCGTACTCTCAACAGATAAAATCGGAAAAGATGTCTTATAATATAGAAGAAACGGATATCCAAGACTTGGCTGTCGCAAAGAGGAAGCTGCGGCTCCCAGGTGGAATTGAAACTTTAAAGCGCATCGGATATAATGTAGCCATATTTTTTATGAGCAGGCCAAAGTGCGGAAAGCTTTTCGAACAATCCCTGGAAACAGGTAAGGAGAAAGCTCTCTGTCTTTGGCCTTTTTTGCGGCCTGCGGTACCGGGAAAGGAGGGATGTGCGGCCGGAGACAGAGAACTCCGCGTGAAAACAAGACGAAGGAAACGGAACAGATATTAGGAGGATAAGACGATGTTGAAAAGACAAAGGGTGATATCCGGTGTGCTTGCGTTGCTGATCGGATGCTCAGCAGTCATGAATCCCGGAATCACCGCATCTGCTGCTGAGACGGCAAAGCCAAGGGTCCAGACCGCACCGCAGGCAGAGGAAGAAGGGCAGCCTGCCGCGGCTGATGACCTGCTGTACGATGAAGGGGCATCCGATCTGCCTACATTTTCGGAAATGCGGGACCGCTTACTGGAGAAGGAATTTGTGATCGCCGATGATATCACAATAGAAACAGGAGCTGATTTTGATATTTCCAGCGACTACAGGGATATCGCATTTTCAGAGGACAAGGTCAGAGTGGTATTTAAAAGTGCGGTAAAGGAAACACTTGAACATTTCCAGCCGGATCAGCCGGGGACATATCAGGCCGTTTATGAGGTGTACCCGGTCAGGGATGAGAACCTGGCCTATCAGGTGCATCGGATGGTGACGATAAAAAGCAAGGAACCGGAAACACAATCCGGGGAAAATAAAAAAAACAGGAAGAGGAGGCAGACAGCGATGAGGATGCGGGGGAAAGCTCCCAGGAAGAGGGAGATCAGGATTCAAAGGAGGATACAATACAGACAGCTCCGGAATCAGACGGTCAGACTCCGGACAAGAATGGAGAAGCGGGGCAGGATGCCGGCCAGAAAGAAGGGAAAGAGGATACCGGTCTGACGAAAGAGCCTGAACCGGAGGAAGATGTGCCGGTTTCGGACGAGGAGACAGAGCTCGTTGCCCTGGATGCGGAGGAGAACCTGTTCGTATCCGTGGTCCCGGTCAGGATGTCTATGCAGCGCAGTGCAGAGGTGACTCTGGTGAAGGGGAAAAATCTAAAGTACCCATCGAACCTGGGAAACTATGAAACAGATTATTTCTATGTAAACGGAAAGATCGCGTACTGCCTGGAACCTGCCAAGGGGACCCCGCCGGACGCAGGATATGTTGCAGAGGTTCTCGACTCTAATGCGAACCTGCAGAAGGTACTGTACTATGGATACGGCGGACCAGGGGATCTGACGGATCAGTTCATGCCCCAGTTTGATGCAGATACAAAATATGTTTTTACACATATCGCAGCCAGCTATACATATGCCGGAATCGAAGGATTTCACGGATGTACGATGGAGGATTTGCAGGCGACCGGCGTAATGGGGTATATCGACTATCTGCTGTCGCAGGAGAATCCGCCGGTCGCGGCACTCAGCCTGAATACGGATCATGAAACCGCATATCTTGACGGAGAGTCCCAGAGGACGGATATATTTGAGCTGAGAGGCGACCACCGGAATTATATTGTCCTGGACATTCCGGCCAGGGTGACTTACCATAATACATCCAACGGGGACAGACAGACCGGAGGGACGGTCAACATCTATGGCGGGGACCAGTTTTATTTTACAGCGCCGAAGGATATGTCCGGTGAATGGACTACGAAAAACATGAAGGGGCAGCTTGGCGCCCAATGGAAGACATTGGTGCTCAGTACCGGAAGTACGACCCAGGACATCGGATACGGCGATTTTATTGAGGAGGGTGCAAGCTCCGTGCGTTTCACTGTAAAATGGCTGGATATGTCGAGGATCACTGTAAAGAAAAAGGACCAGGATACTAATGCGGATCTTTCCGGCGCAGTCTTTGGAGTATACTCAGACGCGGGATGCACGGACCTGATCAAAACAATGCCTGCTACGGATGAGAAGGGGAGTGCATCTGTTGAACTGGAAGGTGCGCCGGATACCGTATATTTAAAAGAACTGACGGCGCCTGCAGGCTACTGTCTCAGTACGGAAACCTGCAATGTCAGGCTGGTGCGCGGAGGAAATACAGACATCACTGTGAAGAACAAGGAGCAAAAAGGAAAGATCAGGATCAGCAAAGAAGGGGAACGGCTCTCCTCTGCAGAAGCAGGCGAGACGGCGGAATTTATTTATAATGATTCCGCATTTTCCGGTACTACATATTCTATCTATGCGGCGGAGGATATCAAGAGCCAGGATCAGAAGACGGTGATCTATCCGGAAGATACGCTTGTGGAAACCCTGGAAACAGAAGCAAACGGGGAGGCTGTCTCCCAGGAGCTGCACCTTGGAACATACCGTGTCGTCGAGAGGAAAGCACCGGATGACCTGACCATCGGAAAGACCGATGCGGAAACGACAAGAGAGGTGACTCTGGAATATGCCGGGCAGGAAGCGGTCCTGGCCCAGGCAGAAGCAGATTACAGAAATGAACGGCCCAAGGTCAATGTAAAGGCTGTGAAAAAATCCTGGAATGACGATGCACTGCTCTCAGGCGCGGAGTTCGGGCTGTATGCGGGAGACGATATCCAGGTTGACGGGAATACAGTCTTTCCGAAGGATGCCCTGATTCAGTCCGCAATCAGCGGCAGCGGCGGGAGTGCGGTATTTACCGCCGATATCCCGATCAATCACAAGTATTATATCCGTGAAATACAGGCTCCGGAAAAATACTGCGGCTCGGATGAACGTTTTGAGTTCACATATTCTTATAAAGACGGCAATACCTATGAATATGAGTTTTCACATGAATTTCAGGATGAGGAAGTACGCGCGGAAATCCACATCGAAAAGATCGACAGGGAGACTGAACAGTTTCTCAGCCAGGGGGATGCCGTTCTCGCAGGCGCGGAGTATGGGCTGTTTGCTGCGGGAAATATCGAACACCCCAATCAAAAATCCGGAACCTTATACCAGAAGAATGATCTGGTTGATAAAGGACGGATCAGTGAGGAAGGTATACTGGACTTCACAGATCTGTACCTGGGAAAATATTTTGTAAAAGAGCTGGAGCCTGCGGCAGGATATCTGCTGGATGAAACAGAATACCCGGTGGATGCCTCCTATGAAGGCCAGGACGTCAAGCTTGTCAGCCGCCAGGTGACTGTAAAGGAGACAGTAAAAAAACAGGCGTTCCAGTTGATCAAAACGGGATCGGACGGGGAACAGACAGAAGCTGATCTGCTGCAGGGAGCCGGATTCAGGGTATATCTGATCCGTTCTCTGGAAGGGGTAAAGGACGGCAGCATCAAACCCGATGATTCGGGCCGTTATCTGGCAGAACAGTTCCGGGAATATGACTTTTCCGAAGAAACGACTGCGCTGGATTATTCCGAAGACAGCGAAGGGGTTCCTATGCCGGAATTTTTTACAGACGAGAAAGGGTATGCGTGCAGCGGCGAACTGGCCTACGGGGAATATGTGGTCATAGAATCAACGGTGCCGGAAAATTATTCTCCCATCGACCCGTTTCTTGTCACAATCCATGAGGACAGCAGAGAGCCGCAACATTGGAGAATATTTACTGATTATGAATTTGGGGCAAAACTGAAAATTTATAAGATCGACAGCGCCAGCAAGCGCCCGATCCTGCATGGAGGCGCGGCCTTTCGGATTTACGACATTGGGAAAGAGGAGTATGTAAAACAGTATATACATTATCCGGAGACAAAAGAGCTTACGGAATTTGTGACATCCGATGATGGATACCTGATGACGCCGGAAAAGCTGAAAGCAGGGCGGTACCGTCTGGAAGAGGTTTTGGCACCGGAGGGCTATGTAAAAGGCGGGCCGCTGGAATTTACCATTGATTCTGACACGCCCTATGAGATCGAGGGAGAGACCGGCACTGCCGTGATCAAGCTGGAATATGAAAATGACCGCCAGACCGGAACCCTGCGTCTCCTGAAAAAAGGCGAAAGGCTGTCCGGCTATGGGGAAAGTCCCAAAAACATCCTGCAGAGGTTCGGGGAATTTCTGGGTGTACTGAAAGAAGATGAAACAGGACCGGAATTTTTCTATGAGGAGCAGTGCGTGGAAGGCGCTGAATTTGCGGTTTTCGCAGCAGAAGATATCAAAAGCCCGGATCATCAGTGCGATGAAAACGGAAATCAGATCCTTCTATATAAAAAGGATGAACTTGTTTCTAAATTGAAAACCGATCAGGAAGGAAAAGCCGAACTTTCCGGGCTGCCCCTTGGGTCGTATAAAATATCAGAGACTGCCGCAGGGGAAGGCTTTATATTGAGCGAAGAGGAACAGGAGTTTACGTTGGAGTACGGTGGAGATGAGGCTGAGATAGTATACCATGACAGTACATTTGTCAACAAGAGGCAAAAGGCATCCCTCCGGATCATGAAGCAGGATGCGGAAACGAAGGAACCGGTAGCTGGAACTCTGTTCGGGCTTTATGCGGCGGAGGATATTCTGTCTGCGGATGGCGCGGTCCTCGTTCCGGCAGATACATGGATTGAGACGGCTGTCTCAGACGAGGAAGGACTGGTCTGTTTTGTGAAGGATCTTCCGATTGCGCATTACTACGCAAAAGAAGAACTGGCGGCGCCGGGCTATATCCTGAACGGGGAGCCGGTTGATTTCGATCTGAAAAACAGCAGCCAGGAGGAAGAGGTATTGACCGTCACTGCGGAGGTTACAAATGATTTTACGAAAGTAGACATCAGCAAGGTAGATATCGGAGGAAAAGATGTGATCGGGGCTAAGCTTACGATCAGGGATTCCGAAGGGAATGAAGCCGCGTCCTGGACTACGGACGGCATGCCCCACCGGATCGACCGCCTGGAGCCGGGGGATTATGTCCTGATCGAAGAGCAGGCGCCCGACGGCTATCTTATTGCGGAGGAAGTTCCCTTTACGGTCCAGGATACGGGAGAGATCCAGAAGGTTGAGATGGTGGATGAATATGAAAAAACGGGAACCATTTCTGTAGAAAAGGTCGGGGATATGCTGACAGGCACGACGGACTACGATTCTGATTTCGGAAAGATCAACCGCATGGAATATGAAAAGCGACCGCTCCCGGGAGTGGAGTTTACGATCTATGATGAAAACGGAGAAGCGGTGGATGTGATCACCACAACGGAAGAGGGGAGAGCCGTATCCAAAGAGCTTCCGCTGGGAAAGTATATTTTAAAGGAGACCAGGACGCCCTCCGGGCTTGCCATGAACTACGAGGAATACGAGGCAGTGCTGTCAGAAGGCAGGGAAGGCGCGGCCGTGGATGTCAGCCTGGACATCGAAAATGACGTGATCGATACGGAGATCAACGTATATAAGGTGGGAGAAATGCTCGACCCCGGGGAGGGGACATTCGGCTATGGAAAAAAGCCGCTGGAGGGTGTTTACTTCGGGATCTACACTGACGAGGAAATCCGGAATTACTGCGATGAAAGCGTCCTGCCTGCAGACAGCCTGATCGGGGTCATCAAGACCAACAAGGAAGGGAAGGCCACATTGAAGGCAGCCCTGGTATCCGGCCATTACTATTATAAAGAGCTGCAGACATTGGAAGGATATGTGCTGGATGAGGAAAAGCACGGATTTGAGCTGACCCTGGAAAATGAGCCTCTCACGGTATTTGAGGTCAACAAGGAAAATCCGGCGCTGAATATGCTTATGAAAGCAAAAGTAAAGCTGGTCAAGATCGATGCAAATGAGGAAAATAAAAAACTGGCCGGAGCGGAATTTGATCTTTTCATGGCGTCCGGAGAACAGATCGGTACTTATGTCACAGATTCCAACGGGGAGATCCATATTGAAAACCTGGGTTATGGAGAGTATTATTTCCAGGAAAAGAAAGCACCGGACGGCTACCAGAAGCTTGCGGACAACATCGAATTTTCCATGAAAGGGGAGGACATCACGATTACCTGCAGGAACCACAGGATACCGGATACCAAAGTACCGAAGCTCGGCTTCCATGAAAGCACTGTAAAACTCGCCCTGATCTTTATTGCAGCGGGGATTACCGTGCTGGGAGCAGGATTTGCGGTGTATCGAAAGAAAAAATCTTCGCGATAAGGATAAGCGGAGGGGATATGAAAAATAGAAACAAAAGCAGCCTTGCCGTATACTTCTTTCTGGCAGGAGCGGCGGTTATTTTGGCAATCGGGTATCAGATCTACCGTCAGCCATACCATGAAGCAGAAAGAAGAAATAAATACGAAGACCGGATCATAGAAGCGTATCTGGAACAGAAAGAAGATGGAAATCCGGAGGAAAAACCGACAGAGGATAATCCGGCGGAATATCTGTACAGCGATGTAGGAGAATATGCATTTCAGGGAAATATGGACTGTATTCTCGTGATTGATAAGATCAATCTGAAGAAGGCGGTCATCCGGGGAAATACCTGGAGCGATAATGAAATAAACTTCCCCGGTGCAAGCACTCAAATGTCCACTGGACATTTGCCTCCTGCAATTCTTGCAGGAGCGGGGTATTAGCCCCAGCTTCGCCCTTCGTTACGCAGCAAGCTGCGGGGTATTAGACCCGAAGGGAATAAACCTGTCGCGGTATTATTTTGTAACGGCGGATCTGACACAAAACCTGGGCGGAAATTATATCATATATGGACATTGTTCTGACACATATGGGCACAGCTTTAACCGTCTGGAAGAATTAAATATCGGGGATACATTCTACATTTTACAGGAAAATATGAAGTATGATTACAGGGTAGAAGCAGTGGACCGGGTACTCCGTTCGGAGAGCAATCCCTATTTCCCGGCTTTGAAAAACAGAGTGACTTTCGTGTCCTGTGAAAAAAATATTGCTGCCGGATATACGGAAAACAGGGTGATCATTGTCCGGTCCGTACAGACCAATAAAGAAGTGATAAGATAAGGATCTGTATTAGTCATTTTCCTACAGATCTTAAGAATCCATCTCAAAAGAAAAAAGCCGCCTGCCGCATTTTAGAACAAAATGCGGCAGGCGGTTTTTAAGAAATCCTCTCGGTAAAGTAAACAAAGAAACTGTTTGGAATTTACCGTTTTTTAATAAAGCCCTGGATATTCAAGGCTGTTCCCATAATATGTTTTTCATCAAAATCCTTCTCATCAAAATCAAATGAAACACGCTGATATACAGTTTAATAGTAACTTTTTTAATAGTAGATATTTTCAGCTCCGATTAAATCGCAATCAACCAATATTTTATTTATTTTCAGTTCATTTAATTTTAAAAATATATCTATAACTGGTAAGAAAGTTCCTGCTTATTTCCGATCATATTCCTCCTTTTTTCAAGTATGTTTTACACCTTAATCTGTGCAGCTACCCTCCTTTTTTGAAATAAAAAAACATCCTGTAAAGGATGCCTTTGAAAAATTCTGCAAACCCATCGCTGGGAATTTTACAAAAAAATCTACATATGCAGACTCTTTAAATAAATAAGATGTATAGATAAATTTTACTATGAAAAAATTGAAATGTCAAAAAAACAGCTTACTTTTTTATGTTTTCTTTGAAGGAGGTAAGGAAGAGGATGAGTAAACGATTTTCCTTTAAAAGAAAGAAAAAAGTTTCTAAAGCCACTTTACAAGCTGTGCAGGTAGAAAATTTTCATGTCCACAAAACATGCAACTCATGTCCAGATGGATGAAATAGACAGAATTTTTTGCTATAATTATTAAGCGATCATCTAATATTGTTGTTTAAACATAGAAGGGAGACATTATGTTGTATAACACGGTTGAAATTGCAGCGATCAAGCTTGCCCTGCAGAACATGGAACACCAGGAAAAGAAATGTAAAACAGTATTGCTTGACAGCATTCGTTGGCTCCGGGAATATTATGAGAGGACCCGGGATGAGGACTTTTTAAAAAAGGCAGTCTGGCATATATACGCATATCTGGAAATGGGATTTCTGTATGAAGACGGAGAAGAAGAATTTGCATATGTTTTAGAATATCTGCATACAAGCGTGGATAAAATGGATCCGCCGTGGAAGAACCATTATAAAAAAATAAAGGTTTCAAAAATGCAGATCTGCAGGCTATTGGGAAGCTGGAATCCGAAGCTGCATTGTATGAAGATCGGGGATGCAGTGAATGACATCATCGAAAAAATAAATTCCGGAAAAGTCGGGGAATATACCTATTATTGTGGAAAACAGATCCAGGAGGAGCAAGGGGAAGGTCTTTGGGAACATACCTTTCGGCTCTATGTCAGAGAGGATGAAACTGTGTTTTACGATGTCCGGAATAACTTGTACTATGAACTGGAGAATCCGGCGAAAAGCTGATCAGCAGCTGCACAGATGGAAGAATTTGGAGGAAAAAAACCGTGGTAAAAATAGCAATCGTAGATGATGAAAAAAAGACCTTGGGGTGGGAATGTGACTGTATTGGAAAGGTGGTGTATGAAAAAGGAGAAGCAGAAATAATTCCATATTCAAGCGCAGAGGAGGTGGCAGAAAAGATCAGCCAGGGCGCGGAGTATGATGTGTTGATCACGGATATCGAACTGTCCGGCATGAGCGGCCTGGAATTGGGAAAACTTGTCTGCAGGAAGCTGCACAGGTGCTATCTGGTGTTTTTAACATCACATTCAGAATTTGCGGTGGAAAGCTACCGGCTGGAGGCATACCAGTATATCTTGAAAGAGGAGATGGAAGATCGGCTGCCTTGTATTGTGGAACGGCTGATTGAAAAAGTCAAAAAGGAACGGAATAATTTTATCCTGCTTGGTTCGGAAACGAAGAGACAAAAAGTGTATTTCCGTGATATTATATACGTACAGAAGGACAAAGGGATGAAGTACGTATTATATATTACCAAGCTGGGAAACTTCCGGGAACGGGAAGTGCTGAGAAAAGTTCTGGATAAGCTGGACAGCAAAATGTTCCTGCCTGCGGACCGAAGCTATATTATCAATATGAAATATATTGAAAGGATCAGCGGCGATACCATCTACCTGGAAGGCGGCCATCAGCTTGTCATATCCCGGTCAAGAATAAAAAAGGTGAAAGAAGATATAAACCGGTATTGGGGATGTGATTAGATGCAGAGGATTCTTTCGTTTATACAGATATTGATATCTTGTTGGGAAGTATGGATCTGCTATGAACTGCTTTACAGCACGATCCTGGAAAAAGAATATTTGCGGAAAAAAGACAAGGCTCTCATATATGGGAATATCCTGATATGGGGAGGGCTGCTGGCATATAATCATACCCTGGCATTCTTTTCACGGGGGGTGCTATATACTTCTGTTGCAGTGACCGGGCTGTGTGTATGTGCTGTTATGAAAAGAAATAGAATACTGATCATCGGAATGGTGACGCTGTATTATTCGCTGGTGGCGGTACTGGATTTTTTCGTGGCTTTTTCCAGTATGTACTATCTAACGGAAACAGGGATAGATTTTGAAGCAAATGTTTATTCATCGTCAACGTATATCCAGGCAATTCTGCTATTTGTGGCGCGATGGCTTATGTTCATGGCAGTTATGCTGATAAAAAAACGATTATGCCTACATAAAAGAGAGCTGGAAAGGTATACATATCCAATTTTGGCTATGAGTATGATACTCATTATCATTGTAAAGAGATATCAATATGATTTGAATGGGATGGCAAGTGGGATTCAGGAAACAAAAGGAGGCTTTACCGGAACTTCACTGATTTTTCTGGTGTCGTTGGTACTCCTGGTGTCTATAGGACTATTGATCAATGATTCTGTCCGAAAGCAGAATGAGATTTTAACACTGCGCGATGAGATGCAGAATAACTGGTATCAGAGCATTCAGGATGAACTGGATCTGGAACGGATACGGGTTCATGATGTAAAACAGCATTTTGTAGTCTTACAGGCATATGAAAAGGAAAAGGACTGGGGGCAGCTTCATCAATATCTGGAAAAGATAGCAGGGCAGTTTGCGGAAACAAAGATGCCGATATGCACAGGAAACAGGATCATAGATTTGGTGCTTTATCATAAAAAGCAGGAAGCCGAACAGAAGAATATTGATTGGAAGCTCCATACTGTGAAGCTGCAGGATCTGCCGATGGAAGAGCATGAGATTGTCTCTTTCATGGGAAATCTGCTGGATAATGCGATAGAAGCCTGTGAACGTATGGAAGGCGGCGAAAGATGGATATTGATTCAGATCAGCAGACAAAAACAGATCCTGAATATAGAAATCTCGAACAGCATTGGACAGGCTCCGAAAGAAAAAGATGGGGAATTTATTTCTTCAAAAGAAAATAAGAAAAGGCATGGCTATGGATCAAAAAGTGTGCGGCGTATTGTAGAGCGGTATGATGGAGAAATTTTTTATCAGATTCAAAAGGGACAGTTTTGTGTCAGAGTTACTTTTTTTGATATGGAGTATAAGCAGTGAATTTATTAGGAAGGAAGAATCAGAATATGGGACAGGAAAAAATGGAATATGCAGGTGACCTGCTGGAAGAGATTCAGGAGATTGATAAAATAATATGTGGTGATACAGCGTGTTACGTTGAAAATACTCAGACAAGAGGGTGTACGGCATATTTCACGATTTATTGTTGTTAATACAATTGATCAGGAAAGAATTTACAGTTCTTATTGTTTATTAAGGATGCATAGCAAAAAGCAGAATGTAAAGTACGTTCTGCTTTTTCACTGTTATGACCCAAAATACAAGGAGCAATAAAATGGGAAAAAACCGAAGCTATTTATCAGAAAGAAGATATCAACATAACATAGACAGGAAATATGATGATAAAAAATTGAAATATTGGGAGCAGGTATTTGGAAAAGAGACGCTTTCTCTTTTGCTTGAAAATAATGAGAAATTCCGTTGTTATCTGAATGCAGACGAATATGATGTGAAAGAAGAGATAGTGGAAGAACTTCCGGAATTTTTCAGGAATGAAGCTGCTGTGAAGCATGACAGAGTAAAATGGGAGGAAAGCGGAACAGAAAGAGCGCTTTTTTTCACTGAATTTTATGACCGGATTCTGGAGTATGGGATTTATAAACTTAAGGGATCTCTGGAAAATAAGGGCATAGAAGGAGATTGTCCGACAAGGTACGATTCGCTGGAACATGATTTTAGCATCCATTTGGCTTTCCAGCTGCAGAATATCTGCCTGCGTACACTGATCTCGGAGATGCATACTTATAAACAAAAAGGCCTGCTGTCCGGTAAGGATGGAAAAGAAGAGTACAACTATTTCTGCGGGCAGATCGTGGGGAGTGTTTCATTTGGAGAAAGTGTATTTACACGGTTTCCGGTTTTATGCCGCTGTGTGGAGGAGAAGGCTGGAAGCCTTGCCTCCTATTATGCGGAAGTGCTGGCACATTTTGAAGAGGACAGGGAGAGGCTGTGGGAGATGTGCAGCGGAGTGCCCGGACAATATGGAGCTTTTAAAATATCAAAAATATCCGGTGACTTTTCAGACCTGCATCAAAATGGGAAACAGGTATTAAAGCTTCAGCTTGAGGACGGAACGGAACTTTTCTATAAACCCCGTTCGATGGAAAATGAAAAAAGCTACCAAAAGCTGCTGAATTGGATCAGCATGCGTACAGGCACAATGCAGCGCTCGTATCCATTTCTGTCCTTCCCGGATCATAGCTGGAGTTTGGCTGTGGGGTATAAATCCTGCAAGACCGAAGAGCAGTTAAAGCAATATTATATCCGGCTGGGAGAGCAGCTTTTTTTGGCGTACCTTCTGGGAACAAAGGATCTGCATTATGAAAATCTGGTCGCGTCAGGGGAGTATCCCATGCTGATCGACCTGGAAAATCTGGTGAATATCCAGCACAACCGAAAGCGAACGACAGCAGATGATGAGGTGTATTATCAGCTATCGCAATCCGTGTTATTTATGGGGATCCTTCCCTTCTATTTTCGGAGTCTGGAATGGCAGGGAGTGGATACCAGTGCGGTAAGCGGGACGGGAGGGCAGGTATATCCATTCAGGATCCCTACAGTCATGGAAGCCGGAACATCTGAGATGTATATAAGCTATAAAAATCCGGTTTCTGAGGACGCCCAGAACAGGGCAATGCTGAACGGCGAATTTCGTCCGCCCTATTTGTATGAAAAAGAATTAGTCCATGGATTTTTTATGGCATATGAGACTGTTATGAAAGAAAAACAGGAGTTCTCTAAAGAGTTTCAAAAATTGCAGAAGATCATAAGCCGCTTTCTGACTGCGGATACACAGCGTTACAGCATGGTACTCTCCAGTTCCTATCATCCGGAACTGCTTTTAGACGGAGCGGACAGGGAACTTTTCCTGTACACCATGTGGAAAGGGCGTAAACTGTATGAAGAGCCGATGATAAAAAGTGAAGTAGAATGTCTGTTAGATGGGGATATCCCGTATTTTTATTATGCTTTGGACAGCACGGCGCTGTGTACGGTTCAGGGGAAAACGATAGAGCACTATTTTTCCGAACCGGCAATAGAAATCCTGTACCGCCGGCTTGCGCTGCTGAATCGGAAGGATCTGGAAAAACAATGCACCTATATCCGGATGTCGCTTGCATTGATGCCGGGCAGGAAGGAGGGATATAAAAACCTCGTTTATCCGGTCCGTACATGGCGGCTGCGCCATCGGAAAAGGCTGGACATCAAATTGTGGATCCGGCGGTTTACAGACAGGGTTCTGCAGTATGCGGTATGGAATGAGGCACATACGGAAGTGAGCTGGGCGGTCATGCAGATGGATCCGTACGGCAGCCCGGCATGGAATATGAAGGGGATGGATATGTATCTGTATCACGGCCTTGCGGGGATGCTGTTATTATTTTATCAATTAGACTCTGCAGAAGGGCTTGAGGAAAAAAGAGAAGAGATCCAAAGCATTTTCCAGGCGCTGAAAGGCCAAATGTTCCGTTATACCGATGAAGGATGTGCTTCTCAGGCGAATCTGCAGTCAAAAAATACAGGGGCCTATGAAGGTGAGAGCTCCATCCTGTATGTATACCTGGCTTTATATCGTATGAGCAAAGAAAACAGTTATCTGGATTATGCCGTAAAACATGCGGGAATCGTGAACAGGCTCCTGGATGAAGATGACAAATATGACCTTCTGTATGGAAATGCAGGCGCAGCTCAGGTGCTGCTGTATATGTTTGAGCTGACAAAGGAAGATACATATCTGTGTATGGCAGAGCGGGCGGTCACACTGCTGGCGGAAGCGGCACAGAAACAGGACGTGGGGATCGGATGGATCACTGACAGGAATATGCCGCCGCTGGGCGGAATGGCCCATGGAAACGCAGGGATTCTCATGCCGGTAATGCAGCTGTGGAGTCTGACCAGAAAATGCTGGTATGAAAAACTTGCCGAGGAGATCTGGCAATATGAAAATTCTCTGTATGATTCCGGAATGAATAACTGGACAGATATCCGGGGAACAGATACGGCTTCCGTTCCGGGAGAGGCGGGGACCGTGGCATGGTGCCATGGAGCGGCGGGAATTTTGATGTCCAGAGTGTTTTGCTGCAGCTTATTAGGCGAAATCCGACCATCCCATAGGGATATGGGGGATGGGAACTGTATGGCGGAGAAGTGGCAGAAACGGTTATTGAAGGAGATAAAAACCGCTTATCAAACATCGGTTCAATACTGGGCAAGGGACAGCTGGAGCCTGTGCCATGGAATCTGCGGAAATCTGTGGATACTGGAATGGATGGAACAGCAAGAGCCGGAGAACTGCGGAATCCGAAACGATGATATCATGCAGGAAGCAGAAGGAATCCTGTATGGAGATGAAATCAGATTACTGCCGCAGGAACTGATAAATCCTGGAATGATGAATGGATATGGGGGGATATTGTATTTTCTTTTACACCGGGATGCGATGGGAAACTTAGGTGTCAACAGGAAAAATAAAAAAATGGGGGACAGGAAACACAGCATTCATGTCCAGATGCTTGTTTTGAGATGATCATAGAAATATAATGAGTGTGAAATAAAAGAATGAGAGAGAGGAGTGACGTGAATGGGTTATGCTATAGAAATTCCAGACAAGGTAATGGAAGCGGCTGACTCAGGTTTTCCATGAGTAAGCCATACAGAGGCTAATGGTATGGTAAGGAAATGCTTCGAAGAACTATCAGATATGCTCTGGAAAATAGAGGGTTAGGAAACAAAGGAGGAATAGAATTATTATGAAAAAAAGACGAAACAGAATAATAAGCATTTTGAGTGCTATGGCTCTGATCTGTACAATGAATGTATTCCCGGTATATGCAGAAGAGACATCGGAGGAAGTATCTACAGAAGATTTGTCGGATATTCAACCGCAGAATATATCGGAAGCAGAAGAGGTTTCTGCAGAGGGACTGGAAAACATTATTCAGCAGAGTGACGTAAAATCTTCAGAAGCTGTTTTGCAGGAAACCACGGGAATGGATTACAATATTTCCGAAGGGGAAGAAATGGGAAGCATTTCTTCTAACAACGCCCGCAGCGCAGATAGCCTCACACAGCAGTTTACAGACGTGATTGCGGAAGAGGGTGGATTCAAATATCTTCTGTTCAGTATGGGAAAAGGCCAGATCGTGAATGCTTCGATGATTTGTCCTGTTAATGAAGGGCTGAATTATGACTTGTTTTTGTGTACATTTGCGGAAGACGGAAGCTTGACTCCTATAAAAGCTTCTAACTTGGGAACTTATATTGATCCCGATACAGGAAAAACCGTTGATGAAGCCATTTCTTATGTTCATGATCAGGATGACGCTGGAGACTATGCAATATTGATAATGGCAACAGATGGATACAGTGAGACGGATAGCTTTACATTGACAATCAGCTTTGATGTGCCGGGCTCATATGATGGCAACGAACCAAATGACAGCGCATTTGAAGCTACAGCTCTTTCGGGAATGAGTGCGGATGGCTCACTGCATGTAGTCAATGACCAGGATTGGTATGCAGTAAAAGCAACAGAGGGAGTATACCATGTAACAGCAGGAGAATACCAGGCAGAAGTCTATTATGCTGTTGAAGGAAATAAGATGATCCGTGAAACCAAGACGGAACAGGATAATTATGTGTTGGATACGGGAACATATTATGTCAGGGTTTACTCGGATGCATCAACAGAGGAATTTGCTTATGGAAATTATACACTGCAGATGGAGGATCAATCGAAATATTCATCCATGCAGACAGCGTTCGATTATGGCGCATGGGAATATGCTTATAACAAAAGCCCGAGTGCGATACCTCTTGGACAGCAGCAGGCATATTATAAATTTTCTATTGATTCATCTGACAGGGCATACGCAAGCCTTATGCTTCCTTCCGGCAATATAAGCGGAAGCCTGATAGAAATTCTGAATAGCGCTGGAACCACCGTCAATTATGGATTTACTGGAAATTCAGCCTTAGAGGCCAGAGGGGTCATAACGAAAAAGAGTGGTTTAAAATATCTGGTCGCAGATATAAATGGTAGTGCCGTAGGGAACGTTGGTTATATTAGAATTACAAAATTAGACCCTCTTGATGTGACATCAAGCAGTATTCCATTCATTAATAAACGTATATATACGGGAAGCGGAACATATAAAGTTCCCGGAACTGCTCAGAATTCAGGAAATGGTTATTCTACTATTTTAACATTGAATTTGACAAATAATTCTGAGATACCAGAAGGGGCAATTGTAACGTCTGCTAATACAACAGGAACTATGTCAACCAATGTGGGTGGTGTTCAGCATATGTTGGGGCCGGGCAATGCCGGATGGTTAGCTTCATCAGCCACGAGTGGCAGGGCGAGCTTTGATTTTTCACCATATAATATAGAAGTGAAAAATTTATGGCAGTTTAGGTATTATCAAAGTGCATATTCCAGTACCCGTTTAAGTAATTTAAGTCTGAGGATTAATTGGGAATATGATATTAGCAATACCAATTATGATTTGTTTTAATTAGGAATAAAAGTCATTAATGATCACTATGGCGGTTTTTCTAGAACCGCCATAGTTTCGTGGGTATATGAGGGGATGCTTTTTGAATGCAAATATGAATACCAGTTATCAATCCGTAACAAACTATGAAGGAGCGGTCAGCAGACGGAGGAATTCTACGCAGGCTCCGTACTCGGCGGCAAAGACTTCCGGAGATGCACAGCAGAAGGAAATCCCTGCTTCAAAAGACGAGGTACTGATATCCAGAACCGCCCCCGGCCAGGCAGAGAACCAGGCGGCGGATATTCAGGCGGAGCAGAAGCCTGAGATGCAGATGAAGAGCGGAATACTTTCCTCCACTGATAAGACATTTATCCAGCTGGCAGGAAAATATCGTGACCTGACAAAGGACCGTTCCACATGGCCCAGTATCAAAGAACTGGAACTGCTGACAAACCGTACTGTACGCCAGGAAACAGAACAGACGGTGGAAAACCTGCTCAGAGAAAGCGGAATCCAGATCCCGGAAGGGCAGTCTGTCCGCCTGACGGTAGATTCCTGTGACTATTACATCCGGGTGGAAGGGCTGGAGGATCAAGCGCTGGCAGAGTCGATCGAAAAAGCGCTGAACCAGGGACAAAATGGATTCAATTTATTTACCCATATCCAAAGGTGCGCGCCGTCAAAATTCGGATATGATAATCCTTCCCAATTTGATCCGGAGGCAGCTGAAAAATCTAAGATTTACCATCTGGTGAAAGAAATGACAGGCTATGATCTCCGCGAGCTCCGAAATGAAGACGGGAAGTTTTATACGCCGGATGGTGACGACCTGTGGCTGGAGCTAAAGGAAAAAGCGAAAGCCTGTGTTCCATTCCAGCTGGAGAAATACCAGGAAGGCTATGAGAAGTTGGCGAAAACCGGATGGGAAGGCTCTCCGGATTATGCCCTGAGCCTGGAGTACACAGACAGGCATTTGCTGGATATTGATACGGAATATGGCTATGGCGTCGGCCAGATGGACTGGCAGGAGGAATTACTTCCGGATCTGCCTGCGGAAGCGGAAGGCGAAGAGGAGGAAACGATACAGGGAGAGAACGCGTCACAGGAGCAGACAGAAGCAAAAAGTACCGGGGAGGTATCACAGGATGAAAAGGTTTCCGGGAAACCAGCAAACCCGAATCACGCATTTCCCCAATTTAATCCGGCGCTTAAGTATGCAAAGTACCTGAAAGTATTGGACGAATATTATGAAAAACAGAACGAAGAGAACCTGAGATTTGCAAATCCGAAAGAGCATATCCGTGATAAATACTATAATCCGAAATCCCCCTATTACATCCGGGGATTGTCACCGCTGGAACGGGAGATCGGGATGGAGCAGGAGCTCGGGATGCTGCGCGGCAAGAAGCCGTCTCTCAATGGTTACGATCCGGTGATACAGAGAACATTCGGAGGCTGTAATTCCTTTCAGGCTGATCAGGAATACAATCAGGAAATGCGCGGACAGATCAATGACTGTATCAATCAGATCTTTTCAGCGAACGGAATCGTAATCCCTGACGGCACAGAACTGCGTCTGACAGTAGATCCGTATGATTACAGGATCCATGCGGAGGGAGTGGAAAAGGATCTTGCCGCGGAGATTGAGGCGGCATTGAATTTCGGAGAGAATGGCCATTCTCTGTATAGTCATATTTCATACTGCAATCAGAGCAATGCAGGACAGCAGGGATCAGGCCAGTATGTGCAGGGGGGTCAGGCGAAAGCAGCGGTCTACCATATGGTAAAACAGCTTACCGATTATGATCTGAGAACGCTGGAAAATAAAAACGGCAGATTCTATACTCCTGACGGCAGAGATCTGTGGGATGTTTTATCGGATCGGTATAAAGAGATGGTTGAAAATGGAGAGGCAGGCGCATTCAAGCTGGCGGATTACTACGACCACTATCGGAGGATCGCAAAAGCGGGATGGGACAGAGGAATGGATGCGAACCTTACGATCGGATATCAAAACGAGGTACTTTATGACATATGAAAACGTTATTCAGCGATGACGGCTATGGCGGTTTTTCAGGACCGCCATAGTTCCTTGGTTATACGAGGAGATGTTCTGTGAATGATACGACGGCTGAGGGTGATTTGGAAAATACAGCGGTAGCAGGGAGCGTTCCTGCATTTATACCGTCATTGAAAAGTGGAGGAGAACAAAATGCCTAAAATTAATGTGGATTTGGATTATATAAAAAATGGGTTAACTAATATAGGGTATATCATAAGTGATATTGACGTAAGGGAAAATAATGGAAGGAACTGGCAGATAAAATTTAGTAATAGCGGTGCGGTAGTGACCATATATGATACAAATAAACCAAAGAACTCCGTTGTGAACGGAAAAACTACTTTAGAAGAAAGCGAAATGCTGAAAACGATCGTAGATAGATTGAAAAGCAAAGAATTGACTATTGATCCATTAAACAAGCAGATAGTTGATTTGATTCATTCTAATAAAGAAGACTTTTACTATGATTTTAAAGTAATACCGCACAAAGATCGGGAAAGTTTACTGCACGATATTCTCTGCCTTTCAAATAACACTGAAAATAAAGATGCGTTTTTAATATTGGGGGTTCAAGACAGTACATATGAAGTTGTAGGAGTATCCTCAGAAGAATTCAAGTCTAATGATATTTACGACTTTTTAAAGGCACAAAAATTCGCAGGAAATCATATGCCTGAAATTAAAATTAAACAAATGTATTATAAATACAAAATTATTGGCGTCATTGTTTGTAGAAGTTCAAAATATGTGCCATTTTACTTGACCGAAAGATATCATGGAATTAATGCGTACCAAATATATACGAGGGTCGGAGATACAAATACACCCAAAAATCAGTATGCAAGTTACACAGATGTGGAAAAACTGTGGAGAATACATTTTAAGCGTGAAAATGAATAAATATATAGAGAATTTGGCGATATGAGGTGAACAAAAGAAAAGCTTTAGTGGTTACAACGGAACAAATGCGTAAATTTTGACAGGACGATTCAGCTATAGTAGAATAAAAGTATGTATTTTATTTGTTAATGTTTTCTGCATTTGCAGTTTATGTAGTGCAATTCCCGGAGATGGGTACGTGCCCTGATTATAATTGCAGGGAAATTTTAGAAAAGGAGGATATATTTGAATTTACAGTTGCAGAAAAAACTAATATAGAATACGAAATTGATACAAGTAAAATGAGGCAAAGAACATCTTTTCAGATGTTCTTTTTTTGTGTGTAGAAAAGGAGGAACATGTTAGAGAAAGAATTTTTTGATAGGACAGAGAAAAGTATTTTTTTGTCAGAAGAGCAGATATCACAGACGCTGTACAATTTTTACCGGACAGCGGCAGAAATACTCGGGTACGAGGAAGATGAAAAGACCATGTATGATTGCGGACGGATTTTGGTGGCAGCGAATATACAGGATGTGAGGCCGACGTATTATCCATACAATAGGACACTAGCAATTGCGCTATTTGAGAATGGTGAATCATATGAGAAAGGATATTGTGGAAGTGCTGGAGAAAGATGGGGTTGGGAAAAGTACCGGAAAAGAGGTGAGGATGATTAAGCAATATTTTCTGCTTTTTTCCTGCAATGAATGGAAAGAGTACAGCAGTATGAGACTGGTGGGAATATCCATGGATTTGGAGATAATTTATATTATGATTGGCTCGAAAATAAAATCCGGAGATATGCTGTATCAAAGCGATGATAAAAAAGAGTCATGGAAAATCTTTCAACGGGATTATCGGCTAGGAGCGGTAGAATTAGCCCAACTGGAATACGGTTTTGTAGATACATATGAAGAATACAATGTATTGAGCCAGGAATTTGCCGAAGCAGAGACTGTTCGGAAGATTTTTGTGGAAAAGCAGCAGCTTAGTTGTTATAATGTATAGGAATAGAATCTTACTATATCGATAAAACAGGGCTGATTGCGGAATTACTCCATAATTGGGGAGCGGTGAACCTGTTTACCCGACCCAGAAGATTTGGGAAAACGCTGAATATGAGTATGCTGGAACACTTTTTCTCTATGAGTGGGGATAAGCGCATTTTTGATGGGCTGGATATTTCTAAGGAAACTGCGCTCTGTGAGGAACATATGGGAAAATATCCTGTCATTTCCGTTTCCTTGAAAGGGATTGATGCGAGATCCTATGAGATCGCTTATCAAATGGCAGCCCAGATTATCATTGAAGCGGCGGCAAAGTTCTACTTTCTCCTGGACAGCGAAAAGCTTAATGAGCATGATAAAGCAGCGTACAAAGATCTTTTGGATAAAAATATGAATGAAGGTACGCTTGGCAGCAGCTTAAGGCAGTTATCGGGGATGCTGGAAAAACATTATGCTACAAAGGTGATCGTGCTGATTGATGAATATGATGTTCCATTGGCAAAGGCTCATGCGAACGGATACTATGACCAGATGATCTCCCTGGTCCGAAGCCTGCTTGGAGAGGCGCTGAAGACAAATAATATCTAAGGAAGACCATCAGTATCCGTGATACGGCCGTGAGAACAGATATGAAAGAAAACTTGCCCACAGGGAAAGCGACCACTAAGGGGGCTAAAGGACAGCCCCCAAGTGTCTGCTTTTATCATGGTGTTCTGCTTGGAATCTTAGGAGTAAAAACCCGTTGGGGGATTTCTTCCAACCGGGAAATGGGAGAGGGCTATGCGGATATTCTTGCAGAACCGGATACCGGGGATATGGGAATCATCATAGAAGTGAAATATGCCCATGACGGAAATCTGGACGGGGCATGTAAGGAGGCGTTAAAGCAGATCGAATATCCCAAGTATGAAGATGACCTTGAAGACGACGGGGTAGAGAATATTCTGAAATATGGGATTGCCTGCTATAAAAAGCGTTGTAAGGTCATGCTGGCAGAAAAATAAATAAAAGATAATAAAGGGAAATGAAAGCTCTGGGACAAATAGGTTTCAGGGCTTTTTTTGACAGGACAATATCGCAGAAAAATATAACATAAAATACGAAATGGATGCCAGTATAAAACAAGCAGTGAACATCTTTCCAGATGTTCTTTTTTTGTGCGTAGAAAAGGAGGAACAAATAAAAATGAGAATTGCTACAGAAAGATGGATTCCAACAGAAGACGGTAAAGGAATCTGTAAGAAAAGGAAAGTGAAAGAAGTTTTTGATGATTTGTGTGAGGTCCTCAAAAAAGAAGGCCTGTTTCCAGATGAATATTTTTTACTGGATCTGGATCCGGAACAGCTATGGCCGGAAGTACATACCATATACTGCTTTGCAGAATGGGGCGGCAGTGAAGGAATATACCTTGATATAAAAATGGTCGTGTATGATGACACGGAAGAAAGTGATGTCCGAGATATGTGCTTTGCTACCGGAAAAACATTAGAGGAAACTACAGAGGCATTTGACCGCATGCAGTATATCGCGGGATATATCTATCGGTTATTGACGGGAGACGGTCAAATCCATTCCAGGTATATGCGGATTCAAAAATCATCCCTGGAAAAGGAGCAGGTATCATTTCTGAACAGAATGAATTCGGAGATAGCTGCCGAAATGAAACAGGAACTTTATCGAGGACAGAATTTTCCGGAGCTTTATGCAGAAGAACTGGCGGTAAAATTGATGATTCTTCATACGATATCAGGAAATCCTTTGCCGAAAGAAGAAATAGAGACGTTATCAGGCAAGGAAAATATCTTGGAAACACTTTTTTCTATATGCAAACCGGTTTTGGAAACAAATCGCCATAAGATAGAGGAAAAGCTATTATTTTGCACTAGAGAAAAGAATAGGCTAAAAAGCGAATAGGCTTATTATTTCATAAAAATATGCTATGGGGGATTCCGTAAGGAGTCCCTTTATGGAGGAAAATGTGATGGATGAAAAAAACAAACTTAAAATAAGAATGGAATGTCCGTATTGCGGTGAAATCAGGGATATTTTTATGACTCTCGAAGAATATGTTAATTATGAGTTATATTTAAACGGCTATGGTCTTATACAGCAGATGCTCCCCAATATTCCGGCGCCGGATCGAGAATTGCTGAAGGGCGGAATGTGTGGAAAGTGTTGGAAGGAAAAAATAGCAGATCCGATTTGTGAAGAAACTGCATTCTCTTAATATTTTCTCTAATGGGCAGCTTTACTTTTCAGCCTGAAGATGTATAATTAACAAGCACCCAAAGCCGTGATTATTTGAAAAAACTAATGCTCTATCAAAATGCAGGTGTCCGTGAATACTGGATCGTGAATCCAAGGATTTCCAGCACGACAGTCAGAGCGGTATCTGCCCCCTGTTTTCCGGTGTTTCTGTATCCATCACACTGGTACAGCGTTCTTTTATAAACTCACTCCACGGCATCATCGCTTCCACACCTGCGGGCTCTTCTTTATAGTCCGGCATGTACAGCAGCAGTGTGTAGAGGTATTGGAACACATTCAACTTTCCAACATAATTATCGTTGAGGAAGAAGAAGGATCCTACTATATTTTTTGTAAGTGTAATCGCTGTAGTTGTTAAATACGATGAAACAGTCAAGTCGGGATAGCAAGTGGAAAAATAAGTTATAAAAAATTCATAAAATGTTTTGTTGCATTAACCGATATAAGATAATAAAATAGAGATAGAAAAGTATGAATTGCAAAGGAAAAACCATACTAACAAAGGAGGTGTTTATTATGGCAACTTCAAGTATCACAAAAAATTTTGTCATTTCCGGCAAGGAACAGGTGGAGATGTTTGTCAATGCGATTGAAGAATCTGCCAAGAACCGTCCTGTTCATATACCTGTAGCAGCGAGCGAAATAACAGATGATGCTGAACTGGTGGAATTTATGGCAAAATGGGAGAAAGCAAATGTTGGAAACAAATAGGTATTCAGTTATCAACATTCGGCGTTATCTTAATAGTGATAATCCTAAACTCGGAGAGAGCAGGCTTCTTCAAGTTCTCTCCGGTTTTTCTTGTCTGCGAAATCCGGATGTTGAGCGTTTTTTGAAAAAAATTCAGTAGAGTTTACGAAAAAGAATCAGTCGGTTACATATCTTGTGTTTGATATAAGCAGCATGGTACTGGTAGGGTACTTTACCCTTGCATTAAAACCTTTAACAGTAAGGGGAGAGACAGTAAGCAATACCGTAAAGAAAAAGCTGCTGCGTGTCAGTGAATGGGATGAAAAATCAGATACATATACCATGTCTGCATATCTTATTGCCCAACTTGGCAAAAATTTTACCAATGGTGCAGACAAAAAAATCACCGGTGAAGAATTACTCGTACTGGCATGGAACAAAATTAAAGAAATACAGTATCTGGGCGGAGGCGTAGTGACCTTCTTAGAAGCTGAAAATGAGGAAAAGCTGTTATCTTTCTATCGGAACAACCGCTTTTCACAGTTTGATACCAGGCAGACCGCATCGGATACGGATGAATCTCATGAGCTGGTACAGCTTTTAAGGCTGCTCTGATGCGACTGTACTGAAAAGTGAGGATTGAAGGGGTGGTTTTTTACCAGACCAAAGCAAAGACGGGCGCCCTTTTGTTGGAGAGAGGGATAAACATCCTCTCCGCCAAAAGTCTGGAAGGGTGCGCTCAGCGCGGAATCCAGCATTCCTTCATCGCGCAGGCCACAAGAGCCTCCGGTCTCTGTAATGAGCTGTTCGTGCAACAGAAGTATCTGTGGTTTGGATAACCGGATCATTTGGCAAGTACCTCATATTCTCTTAGGCAGCTGGACGATGAATCTGTTTTGGGATATGCCGTCAGATTCGGCTCGGATTATCCCATTATGATCTGTTACGATCGACTGCGCGATCGATAAGCCTAAACCATATCCAGACTGGTTTTTAGAAAGTCTGTAAAATTTTTCGAAAATCTGCTGTGTTTCCTCTGCTGAAAAAGGGATACCACTATTCTCTACAGTAATCACAGCATTGTGTTTGACAGATTGTAAAGTGACTTTGATCACGCTGCAGGGGATGGAATATTTGATTGCGTTGTCAATCAATATATCGAAGACCTGCCGCAGATTTTCAGCATTTCCCATGACATAAATCTGATCCTCGCAGGACAGTTCCAGCTTTCTCTCTAAATCGTATATAATAGGCTCATAGGTAAGCAAGGTGCTGTTGACTAAAAAAGAAAAATCTATTTTCTCTTTTGGACTGGAAAATGTAGCACTCTCCAGTCTTGCCAGCTGCAGTAATTGCTCCACCAGGTTTCTCATGCGCTGGGCTTCGGTTTGAATAAAATTCATTCTTTCCAGGGTATGCAAAATATCCTTTTCCGAGGATTCAAAAGAACTGCTGACCATTTCTGCATTTGATAAAATAATTGTAATAGGTGTTTTCAATTTATGCGATGCATTTGCAATAAATTCTTTTTGTGAAACCATAGTATTATAGATAGGCTTCGTCAATTTACCTGATAAAAAGACACTGACAATTCCGAAAATAAATATCGAAATAGCGGCAATGATAATAAACTGCCACATTTGATGCCTGAGGATTTCTTGCTCTACCTGGATATCGGCCAATGCGATCCGGATATCTGATATTCCAATGCTTTCCCGGAAATATCTGTAGTTTCCGCGAATGATAGAAATCTTCTTTGAACCCGTCAGGATTTCTGAAACCATAGCGGAAATATCATCCTTGGAGAAACATTCGATTTCATTCTGCAGCACTTTTATATTTCCCTGATAGTCAACGGACAAAACAAGCAGGGGAGTTGACGCGTGGCGTAGCAATGTTGACTTGCTGGAATATGTATTATGTATCGCGGATTGAAGCTGGTTAAGGCAGCTGGCTTCAAGCGTCTCCTTTGTGGAGGAATGTGTACTGACTAAAATAATAAGAAGTAAAATGAAAAATACCGTCATCATAGTAAGGATGATCTGAAAGCGTAATTTTTTAATCATGACCCACCTCTAAATAATATCCCACTTTTCGCACAATACATATAGTTACTTTTGATGATAAAAGTGCTAATTTCCGCCGGAGGAATGAGATATAGGCCTCCAAATTATTATATGTAGCGTCAGAATTAAATCCCCATATCTTGTTTAGAATGATATCCTTCGAAAGAACCTGATTTTGATTAATGATAAGAAGCCTTAAAAGTTCATACTCCTTTGAATTAAGCTTAATACTCTTAGAATTACATTTTAATTCATGCAGGGATGTCGAAAGGATGATATCTCCAAACTGGAGATCATCGATGATCATTGGGCTCTGTCTCCTTATGATGGCACGAAGGCATGCTAAAAATTCTTCTCTTTCAAAAGGCTTGGTTAAATAGTAATCCGCTCCGATATCCAGGCCGTAGATTCGATCTTTTAAATCGCTTCTGGCAGTAAGTATCAGAATCGGAGTCTTATTTTTTTCCTTCCGGATCGTACTTAGAACCTTGAATCCATCAATATCGGGCAGCATAATATCTAAAACAATTGCATCATAATGGCTGCTGCGAGCATATTCCAGTCCGGAGCACCCGTCTAATGCGATATCAGCGGAATAGTTTTCTTTTTGGATGATATCCGCTAAAGTTTTGGCTAATGATTTTGTATCTTCTATGATAAGTATATTCAAAGTGCCCACCTCATTTATTCGTAATTATAGATAATGATATCTATAAAGTTGAAAAAAATCAATGCCTTGTGAAAAAATGCTAAAAATAATTGCATATAATCAAAAAAGTAGAAAAAAGAAGAAAAAAATTTGAATTTTTAAGGAAAATTTCAGACTTATGCACTAAAATATTTGATAAAGATATGGATCGATTCGTAAAATTGTACAAATGATGAATGCGGACTTAAGAATTACCGTTTATATTAATCGGGGAGTCTTACATTCTATGCCGCTTACGTATTGTAAGCGTGCATTAGCGGAGGGGCCTTATATTCAGCAATGGTAATGAATATATCGAGAAGGGAGCGGGATAATATGAAAAAAAGCAAAAAGATGTTGTATAGTATGATCCTGACAGGCGCGATCGCATTAAGCTTGGGAAATGTTTCAGAGGCAAAACTAATTGAAAATGGGACAGAGGTTTTCAAAGTGGATGTTGCGTCTTCTTTTGATAAGGAGCAGGCCTTGACATATGGACGGATCCTGTGCCTTAAAAACAGTGGGAGCAATAATGGAACGCTATTGGCAACATGTGACCAGCATACATGGGTAAATGGAGAGCAGGTGTGGCCGATATATAAAAGTACGGATGATGGAGAAACCTGGCAGCATGTCTCAGATGTTACAGATACAAACTTTGGTACAAACCGTAAAGCACAGCCAATGTTATATGAGCTTCCGCAGGCTGTAGGTGATATGCCGGCAGGTACGATTGTTTTAGCTGGCAATCTTGTTCCGGATGATCAGAGTTCATCGAGAATCGTAATATATAAGAGCAGCAATATCGGCTCAAGCTGGGAATATGTAAGCACAGTTGATGTGGGCGGACCTTTTGATTATGACAGGTCTCCGGAATCCACAACATCCACGATATGGGAGCCATTTTTATATATGGATGACTACGGACATCTTGTATGTGCATTTTCTGATGAGCGTTTAAAGAATCAAGGCGTGTTGCAGTCTTTATCACTTCGCTATACAAGCGATGGGGTTACATGGAGTGATGAATCGAACATTGTTGCTATTACAAACAAGAATGACCGCCCCGGTATGGTTACTGTTTCTAAAATGAAAAACGGGAAATATATAGCAACATACGAGGTGGTAAACAGACCCAGCTATGACCAGAATAGTTCCGTGGTATACTGCAAATTTTCGGACGATGGTTTGAACTGGAATGAAAGCGACCTTGGGATATTAGTAAAGACTGCGGATGGTCAATGCTTAGGTTCCTCCCCTTATGTAAAATGGGTGGATGCAGGCGGACCTAACGGAATGGTGATCATCGGAGCAAAGTGGGTTGTCAATTCAGCTGGTGATATACAGGAGGGTGGACAAAATCTGTTTGTAAACTACAATTTTGGAGAAGGAGACTGGGAAAGATATCCGCAGGCACTTACATGGGATGGAGAAGACATCATCTATTTAGATGCATTCAGCCAGTGCATTGAGACAAACAACGGTGATACGAAATTATACCAAATCGCAAATATAGGAAATCCGTCAGAGCATAGCAGCTCCTTAAAAGCAGCAGGTATTCCGCTTACGATGGATATATATGAAGCAGAAAATGCCAAGCTGAATAATGTGCAGATTATTGACTGCGAGGATTCATCTAATAAAAAGGAAGTAGGGTACATTAATTATAGCGACAGCAGTGTGACGTTCGATAAAGTTGTTGTTCCTGAAAGTGGTAATTATACCATTTATGTTCGGTATAATAACGGCAGCGGAACTGAAAGCAGCCATAATGTTACCGTGAACGGGGAAGGCGGATATCGTGTTACATATAAGCCGACACCAAACTGGCATCAATATTACTGGAGTGAGGTAACCTGTCCTTTGAATGCGGGAGCAAATACAATTCAGCTTTCTTTTGCCGCAGGTTATGCAGAGGTGGACTGTATTGCAGTTTCTAAATCGAATCAGGACCTGGGAAGATATTTCATGGTTAAAAACAGAAACAGCCAGAAGTTCCTTGAGGTTCCGTCGATGTCTGTCAAAGAGGGACAGGCATTGCAGCAATATGATATTACATATTATCCATGTCAGGTCTGGAAGATAGACAAGAATGGAAACAGTGTTTATTTCACCAATAAGAATAGTTCACTGGCATTAGATATCAATGGTGCATCGACAGAAGATGGTGCGGCTGCAGTTCAAAATGTGTTAGCAATGTCCAATAGCCAGCTTTGGAATTTGCAAAAAACGGAAGGAGGATTTTATAATTTAGTAAATGTCAATAGTCAGAAATATTTGGAAGTCATTGATAATCTGACGACAAATGAAGCAGCAGTTGGACAATGGGGGCCCACTGGATATGGCTGTCAGGAGTGGACTTTTGTTAAAGAAGGGATTCAATAGCAATAGGAGGACTATATTATGAAATGGAAAAGATTAATCAGTATTTTACTCGTCTGTGTCATGGTGCTGGGTATGGCTGCAGGCTGCGGCAATGACGGATCAAAGGAGAATGAACCGGTGTCTGACGAAGCCGGCGGAGATGACGATGGCGGAGCAGGCGGCGGAGATGAAAAAGGTACAACTTTATCATTATGGACCGTTTTTACAGGTTCTGATGGAGACATTCTGAAAGAGATCATCAAAAAATATAATGAGACCAATACAGATGGGATCACTGTGGAAATTGACATCATGGATAATGACACCCTGCAGTCAAAATTACCGGCTGCAATTTCTACAAATACAGCGCCGTCCTTCGTCCTGGTCGGTATTGAATACTTGCAGGAGTATGTGAACAACGATTCTTTGGAAGATATCAGCGATTTTTGGAAAGTGACCGGAACCAATGAGGAGAACTATTACGAAAGCGTTGTGGCAAAATCTTATGTAGGTGATAAATTATATGGAGTGCCAATGCAATACAATCTGCAGTATTTATACTACAATAAGGATTTGTTCAGCGACGCAAACCTGGATCCGGATGCACCGCCTACAACATTTGATGAGCTGGAAGAGTGTGCGAAGGCACTTACAAATACGGACAAAGGGCAGTATGGACTGGCTCTGCCTACAGATTTCGGATACTATGTTCAGTACTTATGGGGCAACGGCGGAGACGTGATCAACACTGCAACAAACGAAAACCTTCTGAATACAGAGGAAAATATCGAAACCCTTACATGGCTGCAGGATTTAAAAAATGCCGGTGTGTCACCGGATGGTCTGGCTGCTGCGGAAGCGGATACGATGTTTCAGGCCGGACAGATCGCAATGTATTTTTCAGGTCCGTGGAATATTAATATCTTAAATGGTTTGGGCATGAATTACGGAATTGCTGCTATGCCGGCAGGAAGTGACGGAGCATATTCCGCAGAGGGCGGCTGTTCTTATATGATTCCAAAGGGGACAGACGATGCGACCAAAGATGCGGTATATAAATTTATGGCATACTGGCTTACAGATGAAATTTTAAAAGAGTGGTCGGTAAAGAACGGATTCCCGGTGTGGTCCTATTCATTATTGGAAGATGATGAAATTAAGTCAAATGACATTTTAAATGATATTTCCGAGGCATCATCGATCGGAAGAGATTGGCACTTAGGATACAAATATGGCAGCCAGATCGATAACGATGTCATGAAGCCGATGATGGAAAATATTCTTTTAGGTTCTGATGTGGCAAAAGAAGTTCAGGACGCGTCAGGGCGCCTGGATGAGATTGTTGCTCAATAATGGCTGGCAGGGAAAGTTCTGATTCGTTTCAGAACTTTCCTTTTGAAAGGAGACAAATAAAAGATGAACCGTCCTCAAAAAAGATCTGTCCATAATCAAAAAACAGCATATTTGTTTATTTTGCCATCCATGTGCATATTAACGATTTTTGTGTTTATCCCGTTAATATCTGCATTTATTATAAGCATGCTGAACATGAATTTGTATATGAATGATATATCATTTGCGGGATTTGGAAATTATCTGAAAATGATGCAGGATGAGAGAGTGTGGAATGCCACAAAAAACACAATGGTCTTTACTGTACTCGAAGTACCGATCCAGATTTTAGTGGCATTGATCTTAACTATGTTCATGCAGAAAAACACAAAATTATGCAAGTTCCTGCGGGCATCTTTCTATATCCCATATGTGTGTTCCATGACGGCGATAAGCATCCTCTGGTCTATGCTGCTCAACCCGAATTCCGGTATGCTGTCATTCCTGTTAAAAAAAGTGGGGATCATCATGCCAAATATCATGACCAATCCTACATATGCTATGGCGATCATTGTATTGGTCACAGTATGGAGAAATTTTGGATATACCTTGACGATCATTACCGCCGCTACATTGGATATTCCATATTCGTTGTATGAAGCAGCAGATTTGGATGGGGCAATGGGGCTTAAAAAATTTCTTTATATTACGATCCCGTCTATCAAGCAAACCATTGGATTTTGTGCGGTCACTACATTCATTCTGGCCTTCCAGGCATTTGATCAGATTTATGTATTAACCGGCGGCGGTCCGCAGAATAAAACAGAAACACTGGTAAGTTATATTTACGACCGGGGATTCAGGACACAACAGGATTTAGGCTATGCTTCGGCAATTTCAGTGTATCTTTTTATAATTATAGCAGTGATAACTGTGGCCATGAGAAAGTATACCGACAGGAGGGAAGCATCATGAAGGAGAAAATAAAACAGAGATCATTTTCCGCGGCCGGAAATGTGATATTGTGCATTGTGGCCCTTTTGGTATTTATTCCGCTGGTATGGCTGGTTGTATCCTCATTTAAATCAGATGCGGATGTGATCAAATATCCGCCTGCATTTTTACCGGAACAATGGGTGATCACACAGTATGAATATGTAACAGAGGCGATCCCGATTCTCAGTATGCTGAAAAATACGGTGATCTTTGCAGGTAGCGTTACATTTATCAGCCTGCTACTGGATTCATTGGCAGCGTATGCGTTTGCAAGAATGGAGTTTAAAGGGAAAAAAATATTATTTACCATAATCTTATTGACTATGATGGTGCCGTTCCAGATCATCATGATCCCTCTTTATATTGAGGAGTATAAGCTGGGGATCCTGGATACCTTATTAGGGCTGGTATTGCCCCGTGCGTCAGGAGCATATGGGATCTATATGCTGACATCATTCTTCTCGCGGATCCCAAAGTCATTGGAAGAAGCCGCAAGAATAGACGGGCTGAACAATCTTCAGATATATTGGAAAATCGTGATGCCGTTATCTAAGCCGGCATTGATCAGCCTGGGGATCTATCATTTTATGAACAATTGGAACGATCTTTTATACCCGATGATGCTGACAAGCTCTGTGGAAAAAAGAACATTATCGGCGGGGCTCGCTATTCTCGTAGGAAGCAATTCTATTAAATACGGGCCGACGTTGGCTGCAACAGTCATTTCAATCGCGCCGTTGCTGCTGCTGTTCTTATTCGGACAGAGATTCTTTATCGAAGGGATCGCGACTTCAGGAGTGAAAGAGTAGGAGAAACATGTATAAGGCAAAATTAATCGTAAATAAAGATTTTCAAAAGGCAGAGATCAGCCCTCTCATATATGGTTCATTTGTAGAGCATATGGGAAGAGTTGTATACAATGGAATCTATGAAAAAGAACATGAACAGGCGGATTCGGAAGGATTTAGAAAAGATGTGATTGAAAAAGTCAGAGAAATGGGTGTGACCTGTGTCCGTTATCCGGGAGGAAATTTTGTTTCCTGCTATGATTGGAAGGATGGAGTCGGAGAGAAGGAGAAAAGACCTAAAAGAAGAGAGCTTGCATGGAAGTCCATCGAGACCAATGAAGTCGGGACAGATGAATTTATCTCCTGGACGCAGAAAGCCAATGTTGTTCCGATCTTTGCGGTCAACCTGGGAACCAGAGGAGTTGAAAATGCGGTATCCTTACTGGAGTATTGCAACCTGCCGGCCGGAACCGTATACAGTGACTGGAGAAAGGACAATGGCCATGAGGCACCATACCAGATCCCGATCTGGTGTCTGGGAAATGAGATGGACGGAATCTGGCAGATTGGACATAAAACACCGGATGATTATGGAAAACTGGCTGCACAGACGGCACATGCAATGAAATCTTTAGATGATTCTATCAAGACGGTTGTGTGCGGAAGCTCGTCCACAAGCGTAAATACCTATACGGATTGGGAAAGAATCGTATTGGAATATACGTATGAATTTGCGGATTATATCTCGCTTCATCAGTATTATGGAGGACAAGAGGAGGGAACAGAAGAATTCCTTGCACAGTCTGTCGAGATGGAGGAATACATAAAAACGGTAATCGGCATCTGCGATATGGTGAAAAGCAAAAAGCGCTCAAACAGGACAATCCATATTTGTTTTGATGAGTGGGGAGTATGGGAAATCCCGGGAGATGCCGTAGCGGATGCAGTGGCTTCCAGGGATTGGGAAGTTGCGCCGGCTTTCAGTGAACAGATCTATACAATGGAGGATGCATTGTTATTTGCCGGAATGCTTATGGCCATGGTGAAGAATTGTGAGCGTGTAAAAATAGCCTGCCAGTCCTTGCTGACAAATATCAGTGCGGCGATCATGACCAAAACAGGCGGTGAAGTATGGGTTCAGCCAATTTTTTATCCATTTTCCTATATGTCAAAATATGGAAGAGGCGTTTTGCTGGAATCTGTTTTGAAATGCCCGCAATACCAATCGAAAAAAAGCAATGTGATTCCCTATCTGGATCAGGTAGCGGTCTATAACCCAGGTCAGGAGGAGGTTGTATTTTTTATTGTAAACAGGAGAAGTGAGGAGTCTGAATTAACAATAGAAATGCAGGGCTTCGAGATTACGGATAGAACGGTAGAGCAGGTTATGCTATATCATGATGACTTAAAAGCAAATAATCGGGACCACCATGAAAATGTTGTTCCTTCCACTGTACAATTTAAGACAGAAAATGTAAACTCAGTGGAATGCAGGATACATCCATATTCATGGAATATGCTTCGAGTAAAGGTGAGAACAGATGATGAATAAAGAAAATTATAAAAAAACTCCATTTAATGAACCGTTTATCTGTAACCGGGCGGACCCATATATCTATACCCTATCGGACGAAGTCCACCCGCCCCGCAGGGATATGCATTATGGGATGCCTCCGGGGTATCGACACACAGAACATACGTATTATTTTACGGCTTCTGTGCCGGAATATGACAGGATCATTCTTAGAAAAGCCTCTAATATCAAAGATTTAGTATGTGCAGAGGAAAAAGTATTATGGAGAAAACATGATACGGGAAAACAGAGCATCCATATTTGGGCGCCGGAAATCCATTATTTATGGGGGGAATGGTTTATTTATTATGCAGCAGGAGATATAGATGACATATGGGCAATACGCCCGTATATTTTAAGATGTAAGGGCAGCGATCCTTTCGAAGATGAATGGGAAGAAATGGGGCAGATGAAAGCAGCGGAAGAGGATGATTTTTCTTTCCGTGATTTTTCATTAGATGCGACGGTCATGGAGCATAAAGGGGATTACTACTACATATGGGCTGAGAAGACAGGAGTAGGGAAGAAGATTTCCAATTTATATATAGCGAAACTTCAGGCACCGAACCGGCTGTCAACAGTCCAGAAGCTTCTAACCACTCCTGATTATGAGTGGGAGAGGGTTGGATTCTGGGTAAATGAAGGTCCTGCGGTTTTGAAGCATGAGGGGAAGATCTTTCTCACATACTCCGCAAGCGAAACGGGAAGCGCATATTGTATGGGAATGCTGACAATTTCAGAGGATGAGGATCTGCTGGACCCGAATAACTGGAGCAAAAGCAGGATTCCAATTCTGCGGACAGATGAGGAAAAGGGGATTTTCGGACCGGGGCATAATTCATTTGTTAAATCGGAAGATGGGAAAAAGGATCTGTGCGTGTTTCATGCAAGGTGCTATGATGAAATACAGGGAGATCCTCTGTATGATCCGAATCGGCATACCATGATCATAGAAGTGATGTGGGATGAAAAGGATGATCCGGTTTTTCGGTTTGAAAATAAATATCCAATATGATAAAGTTTTTAATTGGTTATTTTCCGAGAGTTCTTTAATCATAAGTCCAACAGCGCATTATTTTATCCACTTAAACTGAAAAAGCGGCAGGAGCGTATCTCCCTCCTGAATACCAGCTTTTATGTACATCCTCCCGACTGATCAGTGTGGTGATTGGATACGAAACAGGGTTATCTGTGCTGAACCGTCTGGGCTTGGTGTCCCAGATGCCCAAAAGGATGTACATTGTGACAAACCTGTATACAAAAAGGGTACCTGCCGATATACAGGTTGAGATAAAAAGACCATCTGTAAATGTAAATCGCTCCAATTACCGTTATCTCCAGATTCTGGATGTGATAAGAGATCTGGATCATGCCCCGGTTGATGTTGCAAGACCAGAAGAACTGTTAAAAGGAACTGTAAAAACATTAAAACTCGACATGGATGTCCTGGTCTATATGGCAAGAAAATTTTATAATTCGAGGATGCTAATTAAAACAATTGATATTATGCTGGGAGGGCTGTATGAAACTGCACAGGGATAGATTTTCATTTTTAAATATCATCGGCCTTATTCATGGCATCACTGGAATAAGGGAAAGCATACTGGAAAAAGATTATTATGTTAAGCTTTTCTTAAAAAAGTTATCAAAAAAACAGGAAACTCTTCCGGCATACTTTAAAGGAGGAACAGCTTTATATAAGGCTCAGAAAAGTATCCGCCGTTTTTCGGAGGATATTGCCCCTGACTATATGTATCGATAACTGCAGTGGGAACCAAGCAAAAAAACGTTTGGAAATTGCGACTAAAAAATATCTCTCGCTGGCCAGGACTTCCAGGAAGGAACTGGAAGATGACAGAAAAGGAAGCTTCAGTTCTTCATTAGAAGAATAGAATTTAAAATTTCATTTTACGATTTTTCTCTACATATTTAAAATAGTTGCAAATAGGATTCTTTTTTTGTAGAATATAGATAGAAAATGCTATTAAGGTAGTAAGTAATACAACTGAAAGGGACTATCATGAATAATTTTTTATATGCTATGAAAGAATCCTTTGAAAGAATGCAAAAGGAAATTCATATAGTATTAAAAAAGTCAACTGTTACAGACAAGGATAAAAATGAATTGTTCTTACGTGTGGGAAACTGTTTGCATAGAATATTGGATTATGCTGAAAGAGTAGAAGTAGAGGAAGAAGAAAAGGGGCTGTTATCAGCTTTTAGATATGTAAATAATAGTTTGAAACATTCTAAAAAGGTTGTAGAAATAACAGAACAGCAGGGTGGGGGTTCATTTCCCATTTCTTTTCCTCTGACAATTCCTAGAAGAGAAGTAGTGTGGTGTGTTATCGATAATGGAGATAAAGAAAATCAGAAGAAAAATTATAAAAAGTATCTTGCGGGAAAGAGTGTAATTGAAACATGCGAAAGTATAATAAAAATTCTTGAAAAATACAATTTTTAGAATTTAAAGTTTTTTGTTACTGTCTAAATTTAGCATAATAGTGGACATATAATTGGAGAAAGTTGTATGACAAAAGAAATTGAGACAATAGAGGAATTTATAAAGGAATCATTTCTTATATTTTGCTTCATTTGATGATAACATAGATGGGGAAGTATTTGCCTTTGAATATAACGATAGTGATAAGAACAATTATCCAGTAATCAATGCAATAGCAGAAACATATAAGTTTGCATTTACAACGTTCCGCCCCCTTTCATTATTTTTTAGGTACGTTATTAATCAACCTTATTTTAATGAGCAAAGGGGACAATTGGTTGATAGAAGCAATGAGCAAGGAGACGCTTGGATAAAGGAATGTTGCGAAAAACTGATTTTTGTAAATGCGATAGAGCAAATTGAGAGGCAGAAACTACAGCAAGGGTCTTATATACTTTTTCCGAACGAAATAACCGAATATGGGGGTACGGATTTTTGTTTTAACAAGAAAATAAAACCTATTGATAAGAAGGTCGAACAGATTAAAAAAGTATTTGTTATTAAGAAAGAAGGAAAATCTGAGATTCGTAAAAAACTGGAATTTTTAGGAATTTGAGAAACAACCTTGTTTGCTGATAATATTGATGTTATTTGTAAAAATATAGTGGATCAATGTAGAAAAATAAGAATTTAAAGCTATATAGCAAATAGCGATTGGAGGACTTGGCATGGAAAATTTACAAGAAGTATTTGAGAAGATGATTCCAGGTTTTCAGACGATTTTTGGTAATGTATTGGAGAGGATTATCTTATATGGTTCTGTTGCGAGAGGAACACAAACAGCGGAATCGGATATTGATATAGCGGTAATCGTCAGGAGATATACGGAAGATATGCATGACAAAATGATTGATCTTACGGTTGATTTAGAATTAGAGTATAACAAGGTCTTGTCTGTTCTCCTTATTGATTATGATAATTTTAGGGAGTGGGAGGATGTACTTCCGTTTTATAAAAATATGATGAAGGATGGTATTATGTTATGGAGCGCCGCATAATAGACTTATCGAAATATCGCTTTGGCTGCTGCCATGAGGCATTAGATGACGCAAAAATCATGTATGAAGCTGGCAGGTACAAAAATACACTTAATCGTGCATACTATTCCATTTTTCATGGAATGCGTGCGGTGAATGCTTTAGATGGTTTTGACAGCAGCAAGCATAGTGGAGTGGTTGCACATTTTAATCAGAATTATGTAAAAGAGGGAATTTTTCCAAAAGAAACATCGAAAATGATCAAGCTGGCTTCATAGAAAAGAGAGAATGCGGATTATCTTGATTTTTATGCTGCCTCAAAAGACGAGGCCGAGGCGCAAATAGAAAGAGCAGAGACTTTTAGTAAGTGGATTGGGGAATATTTAAGAACAAAAGATGTTTTATAGTGAAAAGGTCTTTTAAGGTTATTCCTATTCTGACAAGGCAAAGATATATCTTTAAATTATGTAGCTTTCTGAGCCTGAATGAAGAAACAATGGATTTTCCGGTTCTTTTTTCAGGTTTTCCCATAGATACAATTCCTCATGATCCCCGGATGCAGACTGTCTTGGAGAAATCGTCATTGAGATAGCTGCAACAATAGTGTGTTCCGCCTACACGTTGTGGGTTGTCAATGCAGAAATCATACTGTACATAAAGGAATTGGAACTGTTCTAAATTTTTCGGAAATAAAAAAATCAACTCAAACTTCGCACATAGATTTTGCCTATGCACCTTGAAAACCTTGAAAATTCAATACTTTAGCCCATAAAAAAGGCATAAACCACTTGAATGTGGTATAATTGAGTTGTCGAAAAACAATTACACAGCAAGGAGACTTATGCCATGTCAAGTATTACTGATTTTAGAAAATGTAGTTCGATATTTTTGGAGAGTGGTGTGTGAATAGAAGATAATTATAATCACGATATCTAGGAAAAATGAAAAAATAATACTTTCTTTCATCCAATTTTCCGCTTGAAAATTCTCAAGGAATCATTTATAATCAGTGTAGAAGGTAACGGAGATATTGGAGTGTCCCCATTACCCTAGACGGAAACTTATGCAAAATGGTTTACAAGTTACACTAGCTATCCCCTATTAGCGGTAGAGGATAGCTTTTTTCCTGTCTATTTACGGTTGTTTCGATTATCCATGTAAGTCAAGGCTGCAAATATCACCAAGATTAGCGTCAATACTTCTAAGATGCTCATAGTAACCCCCTTTCCGTTTCCGAAAAGGGCAACCAAGGAACTATCCCCATACTATCTACACTGATGAAGAAATTATATCACAGTATGTCGAGAATTGCTATAAGGTTTCCCATGATTACTGAACACTTTTTTTAATTCTATACTATTCCTTATGTATGTACTTATGGCGGTAGTGCAGACCGTAGTGTTTCTCAATTATATGTAGGATAATATATCATTGACGAATATAAATCTACACCATTGGTATTATTACTGATTGGACTGGACAATTTCCAGTGCATTTCTGAAAATTGACTCAGGATTCTTGAAAGCACTGCTTACAATGATCCTGTGGATATCATGGAAATTATGAAAAGCCGTATCAACGGCTTACTGTGCTTAATTCCAGAATATTGTACTGAAACAAGAGCGGGGGGAGCAGCCAAAACACATGTACCATGCATAAATGCAGGCTCTTAGAGGGAAAATAAAGTTCAATTATACAGCTGAAATTTATTTTCATCAGGGGGACAGAATATATGGAAAATTATTTTTATGGATGGTATTTTAAATGTCAGTCTGAAACTCAGACATTATCGATCATTCCTGCAATTCACAGGTCGGGACAAAAGAAGTCTTGTTCCATTCAGGTTATTACTAAAAATCATGCGTGGAGCGTTGCTTACCCTGCTGCAGCATTCCATAGGACAGGAAAGGATATCTGGATAGGAAAGAATCAATTTGGGGAGAGAGGGATTCATCTGGCATTACATACGCCGGAGCTGGATATATGCGGAGACTTGAGATTCGGCGCACTTTGCCCTCTGAAATATGATATCATGGGATCGTTTTCCTTATTCCCTTTCCTGGAATGCCGGCATAGTGTACAAAGTATGAAACATTTGGTCTGCGGAAGCATGAACGTGAACGGACAGGAATATTCGTTTCAGAATGCATATGGGTATTGGGAGGGGGATGAGGGACATTCATTTCCCAAAGAATATGCCTGGACACAATGCGGCTTTCCGGGCGGCTCGCTGATGCTGTCCGTGGCAGATGTCCCAATTGCGGGGGTTCATTTTAGAGGTATCATCAGTGCTGTATTATGGAAGGGAAAAGAATACCGGCTGGCGACTTATTTAGGGGCGAAAACGATGTTGGCTCAGGAGGGGAGTTATTTAGATCCCATGAAAGTCATTATACGCAAATATATCCAAAGTACAACAGAAATCTACGGATACTTCGCCGGAGCTACTTTTGCCAATCAGATCGGCCTGACACCCCAGATGCCGGCAATGTTGGAGATCATCACATCAAAAGAATCGACAAAGGGGCGTACAGTCACCGTAGGCTCCCAGGCCATCCGGCTGAAACGGCCCGCCACGACTATAACATCGGAAAACGCTGCACTGCTCCAGCTTTTGGATGCCGTTTCCCAGGCAGAAAAGTATTCTGAGCTTTCTGCTTTAGAAACCGGGAATCTTCTGAGAAACTATGCAAAACAACAAAATTATAGTAAGGAGCTTCTTATAAATGAGCTAATGAATCCGAAGTGTATAAATCTATATTTCAAACGTGGGAAGGTTCCATCGGGCCTTAGTACTGTCAGCAAAATATCATCTTCTATCAGAGATCCTTTTTCCATCACCCTGGTATAGCGCTCCTTTATAAACTCGCTCCACGGCATCATCGCTTCCACACCTGCGGGCTCCTCTTTATAGTCCGGCATGTACAGCAACAGTATGTAGAGGTATTGGAACACATTCAGGTGGTTTGCCTTTGCGGTTTCTACCAGGCTGTAGATGATGGCACTGGCTCTCGCGCCCTTTACCGTATCGTGGAAAAGGAAGTTCTTTCTCCCCGTCGCATAGGATTTCGCACACCGCTCGGCACGATATCCGAATATTCGGATATCGTGCCGAGGCCAGTATCCGTCCATTTGCAACCGGACGCAAGGCATGGCTGTTCGCGGACTCACCGGCAGGGGCAAGAGCTAGCGGCATCGTATATACATTGGTAGAAACAGCGAAACTGAATCATCTGGATGTATTTGGCTATCTATGGGCGCGTGCGTTATTATCACACTCTCTATTCTCTATACTCTTATCTCTAATATCTAATCTCTGGTGGACAAATGTCCTCCTGCCCGGATGGGAGAAGATTCTGCCGTTTCAGGCGCATCCGCTCTTTCTTCTTCCGCTCGCCCTCGGTAGAGGACTGGCCGATCAAAAGCTGGATGTCCGCCATATAATAAGCGCCGTCCGTCAGGACTTCCACAAAGCCAAACTCGGTAAAGAGCTTCAATGCCCTCTCCACGGTGCTGATTTGGTGGCGGGTGAAGGTGGCGATGGTCTGGGGCGTGTGGGGAAGGCCGTCCCCCAGCATGAGGATGCCGCTGTGCTTTAGCGACATGAGGTACATTTTCAGCAGCAGGTTGGAATACAAGAGCCCGTCCTGCGCGCTTTCCAGTATCACCATCTTCTCGGTGGTGAAAAAGTTCTCTTTCAGCTTCATGTAGTAATATTTCCTGTTCTCTGATTCATGCACCAACTTCTTTGCCCGCCGATATTGTCCGTAATCCATAACAGGAACTAAGTCATGCTGTTTCTGTTTACCCGGCATTTCTCGT
>Ga0137308_100729_pt1 | contig 45665 bp, 39 predicted proteins | sample Inofrocosms_June_FD_97181 | JGI IMG/M metagenome (GOLD analysis project Ga0137308, IMG submission 97181) | Mouse cecal microbial communities from Vienna, Austria - N-Acetylneuraminic and N-Acetylglucosamine D2O microcosms_June | ecosystem: Host-associated > Mammals > Digestive system > Large...
CACCCAGAGAAAGCTCTTATTAGCAGACTATTAACAGCTGTTCGAATCCTTAAAATAATAGTTCGTCCACCAATTAGCAAGATATTCACTAAATATATGTGATTTTCAAAAAAGAGAAAGTGCCGGAAATCCTTGATTTCCAGCACCATTAGCGTCCCTGAGACGATTTGAACGTCCGACCCTTCGCTTAGGAGGCGAATGCTCTATCCCCTGAGCTACAGAGACACTTTGTATATTATAACAGTTTATTCAACTGATATAACCTCTCTATTCAATTTGGATGAACGTATCAATACTTGTTTATTATACTTCAACCAAAATAAATTGTCAACAACTTCTCTACTTTCTCAGATACACATTCGCATAATTCACACCTAACTCCAATGCCCTGGCATGATCATTTACATAAATATCTATATGATTACCCTTGATCGCTCCGCCGCAGTCTTCTGCAGTGAAAATATGCCCGCCTATGATAACCTGCGTTCCATAAGGAATCACTCTCGGATCAACTGCGATCGTCCTTCCTTCCACAACCGGAGCTCCTGTCGCTGTAATTCCAGTCTCCACGTCACAACAAAGCTCACAGGCACAGTAATACGTCAGTTCGAATGTACCGAGATCCTTCCCGTACATATCCGGTGCAGCGTTCACTTCGCTGATTCCGCCGCCCGCATACTCATATCCATTATCATCCAGAACCCTGGTTGCCCATACTGCGCTGTCCGTCTTCACATCCGCCTGGACGATGCCGGTAAATGAACTCATAGCTTCGATCGTCTTCCCACCGCCCGCATACATGACAACATGATGGATATAACCATTTTTAGCATAGAAGATCAGATCCCCCGGCAAAGCATCCTCTACCGGAATCTGGATTCCATACTCAGCCTGATCGCACGCTACCCTTGGGATATCATAACCATACTGCTTGTAAATGCTCTGTACGAATCCTGAGCAATCCGCCCCGTCTGTCAGGCTGGTTCCGCCCCATACATACGGATTCCCGATAAATTGAGCTGCAAATTCTACCATAGACTTTCTGATCTCACCGCTTGGAGTTCCAGGCTTCGTAGACGTGAGTGTATAATAGCAGGCTGCATTATCCTCAGGCTTTATCTTCTCTTCTGCCAGTTCATACGAATCCTCCTCTGCCTCTTCTACCTGCTCCGTCACCTCTTCCCCATAACTAAGAGATTCCTTGCGGACAAATCCCCTGACATCTCCGGATTCTATATATACCCATCCTGTTTCATTCAGAGCTTCTTCTTTTAATTTCTCCTCAAATCTATCCTCAATCTTTTCCGGAAGCTGATTTGCAGAGTTATCCGCTGCTCCCTCCGCACTCATCTCTGTCAAATCATCCTCTATTAAGTCCTCTGCCTCATTGAACGTTCCGTCAACAGTTTCTTCCGGCTCGCTCTGCGATTCATCTTCAAGTTCCCCTTCTATCACATAGCACAATCCATCCTTCGGAAGTACACCGACTACCCGGCTGGACACATCCTTATCTTCTTTCACCTCAATCGGAGCATCCTTCGCGACTGCATATCTCTTATCCACAACCGTCTGATCTACCGTAGCTCTCAGATATGTAAACGCCTCATTATCCTTCCATGAAACTAGCTCTTCTGCCATAGAAACCATATCTTCAATCCCAGCATATTCCTTCTTCTGTTCCCCGGCTACGCGCTTCGCCTCGTTCTGATATTCCTCTAACTTCTTCTTTGCTTCCTCGTCGGTCATCAACTTCTCCGGACGGACGAATCCCCGGACTCTCCCCGACTCCACGTATAACCAGCCGTTATTCTCTTCCTTTAGAATATACAGCAGTCCATCCTTCTTAAGACTTCCAATGGCTCTGACCGTTTCCTCTCCTGTCTCTTCTTCCGGAATCTTCTCCCAGATCTCCAGATCTTCCTTGGCAAATGCATACTTCCTTGCCACCGTCCAGAAGCGAAAATCATCTACCATCTTAGGCAGCTTCACTAATTTTCTGTTAAGAATAACAGTTGCATCATTAATTCTGTCCGGTGTTATCACATCCGGCTCAAATTGATCTACATCTACGATGATCTTATCCGGTATACTTCCGAATCCTGTATTCTTGTCAGAAATATCATCTGTTATATTAGAATCTCCCGTTTCCCCAGGATCCTTCGTTCCATCCGAATTACCCGGCTTACCTGATGAACCGGCACCGTCCGGTCTGTCTGAACTTCCCGGCCGATCGGATGATCCCGGCTTATCCTTATCCTCGGTATCTTCTCCCGATGATCCCGGCTTATCCTTATCCTCGATGTCTTCTCCCGATGATCCCGGCTTATCCCCATCCTCAGTATCTTCTCCCGGCTTATCCTTATCCCCGGTATCTTCTCCCGGCTTATCCTTATCCCCGGTATCTTCTTCTGATGATCCCGGCTTATCCTCTTCCTCAATATCTTCCCCTGATGATCCCGGCTTATCCTCTTCCTCGCTATCTTCTCCCGATGATCCCGGCTTATCTCCATCCTCGTAATTATCCCCGGACGTTCCCGGGTTCTCTTCTGATCCATCTCCGGGTTCCCCCGGGTTCTCGCCGCCTTCAGAATCATCTTCGGATGCACCGTCTTCACCGCTGCCTTCTCCAGACGGCGTTCCTTCCGTCCCCGGATTCTCCGGTATTCCCGTCTCGCCTCCCGGATTCTCCGGCGTGCCTGGATCTGCGTTCTCTCCGCTGCCTCCGGAAGCTCCCGATCCTTCCACGGTTTCCTGCCCGTTCGAACTTCCTGCTGGATTCTCCGGTGCCGCAGCAGATCCATCCGGTATACTCGCCACTTCATTCAAAGCCGGATTCGACTCTACATCTGCCGCTTTCAGGATAACAGTCTGCCCTGCCGCCTCCAATGTCTCCAGATACGCCAGATCAATCCGTGTCCCGTCTTCTAACATAATAATCAGATCAGGATTCCCAGCCAGTCTCGCCTTCAATGCTTCCATATTCTCAGGAGTAAGAACGATTACTTCTCCCTCCGCCGCCGCAAGTCCCTCTGCAATTCCCCTGACAGACCCATGGACAGCGATACCTCCTGCAGCCAGTACCCCTGCTAACCCTGCTATACAAACACTCTTAACTAATTTCCTCTGTCTATTCACTGATAATCTCTTCTTTCTGCGCTGTTATCCATATATCTATCAAAAGCCTCTGTTCCATTATTTTAGTGCAACTTTCACATAAAGTCAACCTTCCGTCCCCTTCTTTCTCCTGAATAACTCCGGAAAGTAAAAACGGTATAGCCGTATTACTCTATACCGTCCTCATCTCTTTCCGATAAAATTCAACAATGCGCCCAGCGCCACCACGCACGCCGCTGCAATCTTCCCATAGAAAGAGGTCATCACTGTCAGAAGCTTTCCCATATACGGGATCGTCCTCACCACCTCGCCGATATAATTCGCATACGGCACAGGCGTAGGGTCTTCCCCGTCGTTGGCATCGCCCTTCGTCTGAAATGTACCTGACACCACATGATTCTCTACCACACGGTGGGTAATAATGCCACTATCCTCCAAAGAACTATAGAAGGCTATGATATCTTCCCCATCCACATTCTCCGGCGGCACATCCTTCACATACAGAAGACTTCCCACCGGTATCGCAGGTTCCATACTTCCGCTGAGTACGTGATACATGTGGAACCCAAAGATCCCCGGCAGGACCAGCATAGAACAGAGTACAATCACAGCCGCGATCAACACCGTACCTGTTATACTCAAGATCCCGCCGATCCTGTTATCTCTTCTTTGATCCTTTTTCCTTAACTTATTATCCCTCTGGTCTCCTCTATCCTTAGAATCCTTCCTGCCCCGCTTCTTCATGCCTGCTTCTCCATGCTTACTTCTCACGGTCAGTCAATTCTTCGATTACCTTCTCCGCCGTTATCGCCGGAACCTTACGTCTCCTCTTGAGATAAAACGCCGTTCCCGCCAGCGCCAGCACGGCAATGACTCCAATCCCTATATATACCGGGAGATATCCCATCACCATACCTGTATTGTCTGCTCTCGCTGCAGCCAACGGAACCTCGTCATCATCCAGATCAATGACATCATCCGACTGTGCCTGCGGTACTTCCTCATCCGGAACCCGAACTCCCGCATCTCCGCCTACTCTGTCATCTGCATCGTCTGTATCTTCATCCGCTCCTGCATCCGTGTCATCTTCTTCATTATCTGCCGTTCCGCCAGCAGTACCGGTGGTTCCCGTCGTTCCCGTTGTTCCTGTAGTTCCCATTGTTCCTGCCGTTCCGCCAGCAGTACCGGTAGTGCCCGTTGTTCCCGTCGTTCCCGTTGTTCCCGTCGTTCCTGTAGTGCCCGCTGCCCGGATTTCAACCGGTCTGTACCGGAAATCAAATACATTTTCCGCCTCATTTTCAGACAAGGTTTTCACCAGATTCAATGCCTGAGGCTGATATCCTTCGATATAGCGGGAAGACACATACTGCCTCTCCCCAGCATTCCCGTAATAGGTATCACTCGCCATCAGCGGATTACCATTTGCATCCAGATAATTAACAGTATATGCAACCATATCGCCGCTTACGCCATAAGCGACAACATAATCTCTGTCACATGCCACATTGAAGGTCGGCGCCTCCGCCTCAGAATTATCCCTTCCAGATCTCCTGACTCCCCTTACATAATATCTTTCATCTGTGCTTTTAGCCGCCTCCTGGTAAATGATCCTCACCGTGTCGCCGTATCTAAGCCCGGTGACCACCACCAGATCCTTGCCAGCATCCACACTTGCAGAATCCGACTTGATCTCAAGCCCTTCTCCGGTAAGCTCGCCTAAGTTACCTGCAAACAACCTCACCGTATAGGTATATTCCTCATCAGCGGCAAATGCAGTCTGGCTCATCATGAGAACCGTCACCGTCAAAGCCAGAAGACTGGCACGAATATATCTCAACCATCTCATATTATTCCTCCTCCTGCTCACGCCGCATCCTTATAGCTGCCAGCAGAAGCAGCACCAACCCCGCCGCAAGCATCAAAGACACATACAGCATTACTATCGTCTGGTCGCCCGTCTTAACGATCTCCCGGTTGGAAGAACCGCTTCCCGGCCTTCTCGGTGCCGTTGACGGCGTTGACTCTCCGTCTTCCACAAGCTCCGTCGCGAAATCCATCTGCAGCTTCGCATAGGTATTCTGATAATCATTGACCAGCGTCTCGCCGTCGAGGGCAACCTTAAGCTTCACCGTACCCTTCTCGTTATTTCCCATCCGATCCAGGTAGAAATAATCCTCGAGCGTCGTCGTAGCCCCGTGCAGTCCCACGCCGTTAATCCTTCCATCTCCGCCGAATTTCTCACTGGAATACAGTGTCGTCGTCTTACCCGACACATCCGTATAGGTCAGGAGATAATCATATGCGCCGCCCGCCGCGTCCCCCGCATCCTCAAGCGCATTCAGCACCTCATTCTTCATATACCAGTCCGCCTGACCGTTGAAGCTGTTCTTAAGCGAGATCGTCAGTTCCACGGAATCCCCCGGCTGCATAGCGTTGATCTCGTCTCCCATATTAGCGGCCGAGAAATTGCTCTTCATCTTCTTACCGTCGAAGGATACCTCCCAGCCGGACGCTCCCTGGCGGTCTTCGGCAAATACTGCCGCCGGGTCCGCCATGATCCCTGCTGCCGCAGTGATCAGAAATACCGCCAAAGCACGGCACACATTCAGACTCAAGCCTGCCAATCTATTCTTCGTCTTCATTCCCTGTCAGCCCCCCTTATAATATCCCGAGCGAAGCCGCGTCTACACCCCACGCGCTCTTGATCGCATCCTGCGCATTGTGTGTCTGAACCGCATCCACCTCGATATCCACATGGAATTCCACACCGTCATATTTGTAAATAGTGGTTATCACATTGCCTTCTTCCTCGATTCTGGCCTCCTGCGCCACCTGTCCGTCTATCTTGATCGAATCCGCGAACGCTGCCGTCTCGCTGCCGGAAGGAAGAATCCCTTTATAATACAGCTCCATGCACTCCTTCTCGGTATCTTCTCCTGCGGCGCCCGGTTCCCTGATCCACTGGTCACTGTTCACAAGATTCAGCTTGATCAGGCTTGGCGACAGGGTCGTGATCTTCCTGCCGTCCTTCATCCAATATCTGTAAATACGCACCCTGACATACTCGTCGATCGCCCCGCTGTTCCTGACAGTCAGCTTCTCCTCGTATGATTTATTCAGGGCAAGCTTCTCCTTCTTGCCGTTCTTCTCCGGAAGCATATTCTGGAGCAGCGCCCCGCTTGCGGATGTACTTCCCTGATTCGTACTCGTCTTCCACTCATTCTTGTCATAATCACGGCTGCTGACCACTTCCCCGTTCTCCACCAGGCTTACACCGATCTGAGAAACGGTGATCTGCGCCGTGTAGTTCTCACTGTAATACGTAAGCGCCGCCCGGGTACTTCCAATGGCGCTCCCAAGAAGCAGAATCACAGCCAATCCTGCCATAATATACGTCAGATGCTTCCCGCTTCCTTTCCCTCTCTTCGCTCTTACATTCGTTCTGCTGCCAGACTTCTCCGCAGCAGTGTTCCTCTCAGAGGCTCCTCTTCTTCTCATCATTCCTCAGCCTCCTCTCCCTGTCCGCCGGAATTCTCCTGATACTCCGTATACACAGCGTTCCAGTCCGCCGATGCATTTCCAGACGCATCATAGACGACCGGAGTACATTCCTGGATCACCACCACATTGAAATCCTCCCTGTCGAAACCTTCCGGGACAAAAATCTTCGCATCCAGCACAGACGTCAACTCTCCCGACTTCAGAATCGGCTTGTAGTAGATATAACCGTCATCCCCAAAGTACCAGTCCTCATTAGCGATAACATCCGACTCCTTTGGATAACCGATACTGAATTCACCGCCGCAGAAGATCTTCACCCTGACAAAGCATTCATTGCTGTCAGAAGTATTTCTCACGGAAATGTGCTTCGTCATATCCGTCACCTGGTCTTCATGGATGGTAGTCTGCGCTCCCAGACTAACCGTCACGCTTCCTCCTGCCGACACATATGTCGTGAAATATGCCATGGAACTCTCGATCGTCAGCGCCGCCGTCATGCCAAGAGCCGCGGCCGACATCGCGATCACTTTCCCATACTTCTCTATCCTCTTCATTCCTGTCGCAGCTCCTTCCTACTGTCCCGCCGGCTCGGTCGGGTTCTCCCAAGTCCATCCGTCAGCTCCATCCGATTTGAAATGATTCGTCACACCATAGCCTCCCCGGTTTCCTCCGTCATATTCATTGCTGAAAGTAACCACAGCCCCCGGTTTGCGAAGCTCCTCCGCAACGATGACTGTTCCGTCTGAATCCACTCCATTTACGGCGATATCAGACCAGATTTTCACCGGTTCGGATACTTCGCTGGTTCCCTCTTCGATCTTATAGCTTGCACCGCGGTATACCTCTGTCACGACGACGTTCAGCCCCGCCGGGATTCCGTCAACTGTTACCGTCTCGCTTCCGGCTCCCTGATGTGTGGTGCTGGCTACATTGCTGTACACCAGGTTATTGTTCTCGTCATAACCGTCCACCTGGAAGACGAATGTCACCTGCCCCAGCGTCTCATTATAATTCTTCAGATTCTTCACGATATCAAGCTTCCCGGGAAGCTCCTGCGAATCCGCTTTAAGTCCGATCGTGGTATGATAATTCCATTCATCGCTTCCTGCGCCGCTCAAGGCATAATCACTGCTCGGAAGAGCCGTAAGATACGGTGTAAACTGATACTGTACCGCATAGTCCTTATCATACACAGCCTCCGGTGCCACCAGATACATTCCCGGCTTAAGCCCGGTGAACACACCTTCTGCCGCATCAGCGCCTCCCGCTGTCTTCTCCACCTTCGCTGTATACACCGGATACTCAGGATCCAACCCCTCAAGGCATCCTACCGCTTCTTTCGTAAGTTCCGACCATTCCTCCGCCGTTGTCCCGCTTCCGATCTTGTCAAAACTTCCTTTCAACTCTGCAAATGCATCTGCCATCGTATATCTCCCTGAAGCATCCACATCCGCCACCTTATAAAGCGATACCGGGATGCTCAAATCTGAAAATTCATCCCTGTACTCACTGTCCGCCACAGATACCGTAAGGCTGCAGTCTTCATCTACATCGATCGCCTGTGCCGCCTGTGTCTGTACTTTGACCAGGCATGGCAGCGCTAACGCAAATGCCAGTGCCAACGCATATCCATTTCTTACTCTCTTACTGATTTTCAACTCTTTCCCTCCTCACGGTTTTCATTATCTGATAATTTCTCGGCATCCGCCCTGTCTCTGTTCCTCATGATACGGCGAACGGCCAGGATACCAAGTATGCTCACCCCAAGGCCCGCCAACAGGTACAGCATATAATAATTCTGAATCGCCTGCACCATAGACTCTACCGGCGTAGATTCCAGTTCTCCGTCATATGGAACTCTGTGCCCCCGCACCAATAAGCGGTGGCTGTTCACCCCATAGGGTGTACAGGTGAATAAAGTCACATAATCGACTCCCTCTTCCACCTTCAACGCTTCCTCCAATGCATCATAATCATCCTTGTCGACCATAGGCAGAACACGGTCTACTTCATATGCCATATCCTCATCCAAAATATGAAGATAGAATCTGTCGCCTTTGCCTAACTGATCAATATCGGTAAATAATTTTGCACTGGGAAGTCCCCGGTGAGCCGACAATACACTATGGTTACTATCACCTCCAATCGGAAGCTTCGTACCGTTCAGGTGCCCGACTCCTGTCTCTAAGACCTCTGCAGCTGTTCCGTGATAGACAGACAACTTAATATTGATCTTTGGGATAGTAATATATCCCATTATCCCATCTTCAGCGACATTCAATACCTTCCAATACTCCGTTTCTTTGATATCATCAGATTTTTCCAGACCAAATACATCACTCCGAATACTGTTTTTATCAAATGTTTGATTATACTCTTTGGCTATTACCCATTCTTGTTCAAAATCCTCTTCTTGCATTCCGCTTATTACATCGTCATAATTAGAAATCAATTTTGACTGACGATACGTATTCCATTGATTTGAAATCGTTGGATATGCAAGAATTCCAAAACCAATAAGAAATAACAGTCCAAATAAATACGTTGATACCTTTCTTTTCATACCTGTTTCCTTTATGGTTCTCTTAATAATTTTCTTTCTCTTCGATATAAGAATAAAATAAATCCTGCTGTAACCAATATGCCCACTATTACCCATAATAAATAACTGGTATGAAAACTCATATCACTAAGCGGAATCTTTTCATCTGCAAGTTTCTCCGGCACATATGGTACCCTATGTCCCCGTACCAGTAATCGATGACTGTTTATTCCATAAGGTGTGCAAGTTAATAATGTCACCAGATCCATCCCTTCTTCCACCGCTAATGCATCTGTATCTTCCGGTTCGATAACGGCACTCTGATCAATCTCATAGCAAAGTGTATCATCCAATATATGTAATAAAAAATGATCGCCTGCTTTCATCTTATCCAGATCAGTAAATAATGCGGCGCTTGGAAGTCCTCTATGTGCCGAGATAATCGCATGGGTATTTTCCCCTCCTACAGGAAGTGAACTTCCCTCCAGATGACCTGCCGCTTTTTCTAAAACTTCATCATTTGTTGTATGAAAAATAGGAAGCGTAATATTAATTTTCGGAATCTCCACTGTTCCCATAATTCCATCTCCAGCAATATTCAGACAAGACATATACTCTTCATTTTCTTCTGATGCTTCTGCTACAGCAAAAGAATCTGGAAGTACGCTGGGAAGAAGATCGTTATTATAGACCTCTGCCTTCTCCCATTCTGACGGATAATCAATCAAACCTGATCTTACTTTTTCTCCTACTACTTCATCATAGTTACTGATCAATTTTTCTTGCCGATAATTATTCCATTGATTAGATATAAAAGGATACAGCAACAAGGACAACCCGGCCAAAAATAACACAATTATAAATATTTTACTTACATTCTTTTTCATCCGGACTCTCCTTATTGTTGTATATTGATCATCTCGATAACTCCGGGGCAGAATCTGCCCCGAAGATTACATTATAAGTAATTTGATTTCTATTTTTCTATTATGTTAGTTATTTTACAGATTTTCTACGGCTTGCGAAGAATAATGCGGCAGCAATAATCATAATCGCACATCCGCCAATCGTAAAGATTGTAGTACCTATACCACCTGTTGATGGAAGTGCAGAAAGTGTCGTATCTATCATATGAGTTCCTGCTGTAATAACTGCTGTCGCTTCACCTTCCTGAGATAAATTTGCAGAAACATCTTCTTTATTAACACTATATCCTGTTGGCGCTTCTGTCTCCTCGAACCAATATGTTCCTACATCAAGACCTTCTATGGTTAAAGTACCATCCTGCTTAGTTTCTACTACCGTAGGATTGCCACCATCTTTTACCCATCCAGTAAACATTCCGTCTGTATTAAAAGTCGCGTAGGTTTTATTTTCTGCACCATCTTTCTTATATACTTTGAATTTAGCTCCTGCTAATTTTTTATTATCTTCTAAATTGTTATTATCTTCATCTGATGCATATTTAGTAAGAGTAATCTCACCTGTATATACCTTTTCATCATCAGAACCATATGACGGAGTTGTTTCATTTTCTGCTTTACCTATGTTAATTGTATTATCTACAATCGTGCCATCAACAATTACATGATATGAAATACTGATATCTTTTCCCTGAAAATTGTTTAAAGGATACTGATCATTACCAGGATTTGCAACACCTAAAATCTCTGTTAAATCCAATGTAAAGCTATTCCCCTGATCATTTGATGTAACAGCTACATAATGTACTTTATCATAGGCGCCTTCTCCTTCACCTATCTTAACCGTTACTGCTAATTTGCCTTTATTCTCTCCATCTTCAGTAATTACTGCATATTTACCGCCTGTCATAGTATCAGAGACAATATAATAACGATTATTTTCATTTGCCGGTACATATGGTACTGTAGCAGATACCTTATATTCAACATCTTGAGTGTTGTATACAATTTTATCCTCATCATCAGCTTCTTTATCTACTTTAATTTTTGCTTTTTTTGCAGTTATTGACTCTGCAGTAAGAGTATTTGACGCAACACCATTTTCATTGTAGCCAAAACTTACATAAGCAGTCATCGGACTATAAGTATATTTTTCCGTCGCATTCGTATTGCTATCTGTACCCTTAATGTAATATACGCCTGGACTATCAACTGTAACTTGCTTTCCATTACCTGTCGTGTTTAATGTATAAGAACTATTTGCAACTTTATCTAATGCTTCCGCTATCTGGCTATCAGTTGCCTTTGTTATATCTGTTGGCATTCCTGGCGCATTCTCTGTTTGATACTTAATTAACATCCATATTGCTTTCTGCATATCATCTGCACTTGGTGTTTCCTCAGTATTAGTAATATCAAATGCATCTGTATAATTTTTTCCAATAGATCCATTTGCAAATTTCCATCCTGTTGCAGTAGTATTGTCAGGTGCAATTACCTGCAAATATTCAAAAGTATCCGTACTCGCCGCTCCATTTATAGTAAGCGTTAATGACTCATAAGCAAATGCCGTCAATGACATTCCCAATACCATTGCTAATGATAAAATCACAGCAAAAATTTGTTTTAATTTCTTCATTTTTTCTCTCCTTTTCCTTATTATAATTTTCCATTTTGCTTCTATGTGTCAAATGACACATTTCTTTTTGCGGTGAGAAAACCGCTAAAAAGTTATTTCACATTTAACTTCCCAGCACCTCCCTGCACCTTTTTTTATATGTTATCAGCGCTGTGCCTGCCATTAGCAGTATACCGCTGAACATATACCAATAAATCCCTCTCCCTCCCGCATCCGGAAGTACATACACGGTATCATTTTTATAATAGAAAAATGTTATTTTACTTCCGTCTTCTTGTGTTCTTATTTCGCTGTCTATTACTCCTTGATCAGATGATTGAATGTCTACTAATTTTCCATCTATAACATTAACTGTCCAATTTTCAGAACTAAGTGCATAGCCTTTCGGAGCTTTGGTTTCAGTAAGTGTGTATGTTCCTGTCGGAAGTTTTGGTATTGTCATTGTCCAATTTTCATCTTCATACCAATCCACTTTGCCTTCAGTACCAGACTTCCCGTAAAATTTAATTTCTCTATTAATCATACCTTCACTAATAGAACTTCTGAATTTATCCCTAGCATCAGCTAAATGATCCATTATTATCATTTCACCGGCATTATCCATATCATTATTCATAGTTAACCGGAATTCTGCCCCTGGAAGTAATTTTCGAATATTTCCATTACTGTTAAAACTTTGCTTTATAATACTCCAATCATCAGCAATAACCTTTTTATTTGTAAATGACACCGTACCTAAGCATCCCCCGCTAGTATATTCATAATTTTCATTAATAACATTTCCGTTCCTATTCATGCCTAACATACTCATCGTATTTTCGCCTATTGTAAAAATAATTGAATTTTCATTCCGTTCATTTCTACAATCTGTGTCATTACCTATTTCTACTTTTTGTATTCCGTAACCTTCTGTCTCTTTCTCTGTAATTTCGTAAGTTCCTCTTTCAAGGTTCTTTAAAATACCTTCACTGTCTGTGTCACCTCCCAATGTATACTCTGCTGTATTAGCGGGAATTATAATCTCAATTGTTCGAAAATCCTGACCATCTTTTTTTATTACAAATTTAAAAGTCTCTTCTTTATCAGATGTCTCAGATAATTTCTTAGTAATCCGAATCTCACCGGAAATTATATTAATCTTATAAATTCCATATGGCTTATCTTTGTACCCATTTTCCTGACTACTGTTTATTGCTGTAACTTTTCCCTCTACTCCTGATTCATAGATTTTATCATTAAGAGTCGTATTTTTATTACTTTCTTCTGTCGGCTGTCCAGCATCATATATGACTTTCAGATAATAAGATGTTGTATCTTCTGGTTTGATATTTCCTAATTCAGTTTTTGTTACTTTTTGTGTACAATTCTCATCTTTATACCACTCTAATGTAAAATTATCTAATCCCATCTGTGTATATTTTTCATTGATAACATTATAAAATTTATTTGCATCTACATCGCTGAACAAAGTATTCAGAACCTTATCCTCTATCGGAATAGAATCACCTTTAAATATCGTAACTTCTTTGTTATTAACCTGTAATTCTGCTTTTACATTTACTGTTGGCTGAGGAAGAGGAAATTTACCATAACTTTCAGCATCGATTAAGGAATCGGGAGACACATTTGTTGGAACATTATTTCCGCCGATATACTCTTCTTTTGCTTTTACATGGATAATATGTTTCCATGCAGGTTTTGACTTTTCTGGAATGGTCTGGTTTTCCCATTCTACATATAAATTTCCATTGGCATCCTTATATACTGTACCGCCGTTATACTTTAATTCAATCCCCTCTTCAATTCCTGTTGTATCTGGTGTAATCGGTTCACCCTTATCATCTAATATGATAAATCTGGGATCTATTACATCTTTCACATTAGCTTTTGTAATCTCAACATTTTGAATAATATCTTGCTGAATTTTTTTAAATGCTTGATTTAATTCTTCTGCATTATTTGCTGAAAATGCATGCTCTTTATCCTCTGCTAATCCATTTAACCAACTTAAATTGTCTTGATCTAAACCAAATCCAACTGTAAAAACAGTAATTCCCATATTTTTCATTTCTTTAATTGTATTATTTGTCTTCTGACGTTCCGCCTCTGATTTTTCTTCATAGTCAGAATTTCCTGAATTTCCTACTTCTGGCTTACCGTCAGAAAAAAGAATGACATACTTTTTAGTACTATTATTTTCATCAAATTTATTGTTTCCACTTATTGTCTGTTCCAATCCTAATGATGGCTGTGTACCGCCATTTCCATATAATCTGTTTATATATTTTAAAAGTGTATCTCTATTAGATGTAACATCTACCAACTTACTATATAGGTAAGAATAAGAAGAAAATCTTACTATCCCTATCCTGCATTGATTCTTCATGCATATATCTGCGCTTAAATTAATAAATTCATTAGCAACTTCTTTCAAAGTTGTAACTCTAGATGACCATTCATAAATAAGCTTTTCATCTGTATCTGTAATTTTCTTCCAATCCCCATTACCATATGCAGGAGCATACATGCCGTTATTTATTTCTACTTTTCCATTATTGTTCACTACTTTTCCATCTTTGTTTTCTATCCGACCACCTTTTTCTAAACTTAAACTTTCAAAATAATGCCATGCACCATTAAAATATACCATTGGATTATCCAGATACTTATTATTAGTACCACTTAATGTTGTCACGGCCACTTTATTGCCGTAATAATATACTTTTGTTTTATCCAATTTGTCTTTTACACTACAAAATTTACTACTTTCTTCATCTTCGCCTACTAATTTAGGATCTATAAGTTTTGAACCATTAGTATAATTTATGTCATAATTCATCGAACCTGAAGCATCAAAAACCATAAAAATATCTGGTTTTTCATTTTCTGTTGCTTTCGAAGAAGCTGTAATTTCAATATCATAGGTTCTTTCATCCCAGTTTGTCACCTTCGCTGTCTTATTATACTCTATGACTGAATTGCTGCCCTCCGTACTCCGGGCATTAGAATCATCTTCCTCTTCAGAATACATTCCTTCCCCATATAAAGTAATTACATAAGTAGAAAAGTGGGGAGTATTAAATATGATATTTCCTTCCTCATCTACGTCACTTCCCATGTTTTCAATTTCATTGTTTTCATCTACATGGAATACTGATGAATTGTATCCTTCTGAATCTTCTGCTATATGAATGGATACCTGTACAGATGCTCCCGGTTGGATTTCTTTCCCATCTGCTACAAATCTAATATCATAAGCCATCATCGTTTCTACATCTGTATTTTCATTTTGGATCTCTTCTTCTATCTTTTTTTCTGCTTTCTCATTCAGAGTTATCGGTGTAACTATCAATTCCGCATTATCTGGCAAATCTGATGGATCAGTAAGAGTCACAAGAACTCTGATATCTTCATCTTTATAGTCATATCTGGTAATTACATCCTGTTCTTGTTCTTCGGATTCATCAATTATTGCATTTTCTTCCTGTATATCTTCTGAAATCTCTGGAATATCCTTTTCTTCATCCTCTTTATCCTCTTTATCTTCTTTATAATCCTTCTCTATCTCCGACATCATCAGATAACTTACGATCTTCTCATCATTTGCATCATAAGTATTTTCTCTTACCTCATTCTGACTGTTACCTTCGATGACCTTGATCTCATTCGTTTCTTTATTATAGGAAGAGACGATTCCCATCTGTCCTTCTCTCTCTTCATTCTCTCTGACAGAGAATACCAGATCTCCGGGTACCGGCGTATGATCTTCCGGCGCTGCCAGATAATCTCCGTTCTCTTCTCTTATCTTGCCGAATTCTTCACACCACGTTGTGGTATCTGCTGCCTTCAGATCTTCTGGGAATACTTTTGGTTCAATGCTGGTAAATCCTGCATAGTACATACAGAAGTTTACGAATGCCGCATCCCAATCTCTGTATACATCGCCTGCCGTATTGCCTTCTGGATTATCTTCTGCATTCGCTTCTGCGTTCGTTGCAAATTGTCCGTAGCGTGTATATCCCTTGCGGCTTCCGTCTTCGGAAACGATATAGTTCACGGAGCTTTCTTTATATCCGATCTGCATCTGTGCAGCGATCACAAGATTCTCGCCCCAGGTTTCTTTCCACTCTACATCTTTGTACTGTTCATTCCACACCGACGCGTCTTCCACGTCTGCAGTCGTGTCAATGTAGCAGTCGTCTGTATGTGTATGCTCTTCCATCCCGCAGGTCATCTCTTCCGTATAACATGTATCCGTGTGAGTATGTCCTGTACTTTCTTCCTGTCCGCAGGTCAGCTCTGAGGATACCGTATAACAGTCATCGCTGTGCTGATGATCTTCTCCCTCTTCCATCCCGCAGGTCAGTCCTGTAGATTCTGTGTAACAGGCTTCCGTGTGCTGATGTCCTTCATCTTCCTCCTGTCCGCAGTTTACTGCAGATGTATAACAGGAAGCGTCATGCGTATGTTCTTCTATCCCGCATCTGGGAGTGCCTGTCAGGGCAACGCCATACTGTGTCAGGCTTCCGATCACACCGCCCACCACCATGACGACCAGAAGCATTACGGCTATGCCGATCCTTCTTCGTTTCCTTTGCTGCTTCTTCCACTCACTTAAATACTCTTTCACAAGTCTCTGCATTTCCTCACCTTCCTAATATCGTAACCTTCCGATTCTTTCAAACGGCCAGGCTCTGAATACCGCTTTCCCAACGATCTGCCCGTCTTCCACACATCCGATTGATCTCACCCTGCTGTCCAGAGATACAGCCCTGTTGTCGCCAAGCACGAATACCATGTTCTCCGGTACCCGGTATGGAAATTCCTGATCATATTTGCCTTGCTTCTTCTCGGACACATATGGTTCATCAAGTATCACTCCGTTGATATATATATTCCCGTCCCCGTCCATATCTATCTCATCTCCCGCGCTTCCGATCACGCGCTTAAGAAGTATCTTTCCTCCATAATAGAATCCTATGATATCTCCGGGTTCCGCCTCTTTTGTCTGGTACAGGATCACGATCTCCGCATCTTCCAAAGCAGGCGCCATACTGTTTCCATTTACCTGCAGGAGTATCAGGATCCTTGTCATGACCAGCGCCGCTATCGCTGCCGCTACCGCCAGGATACCCGTTATATTCAGAAGAGCTTTCCTGAATTCATATCTGGCTTCCTCTCTTGCAAGCTCCATTCTCAGGTCATTGATCGGCGGAACCTCTAATCTCTCGCTCCTGCCCTCTTCCTTCTCTTTCTTCTCCTTATCCATGGAGCTTCTTTCTTCGGGATACCGGCCCCCAACCTGATTCATACGATATTCTCTGACCGGAAGCTATCCTCTGTTCCGGTACCGCCAGTCGGTCGGGCATTATGATTTCATCCTCTCTGTCCGGTGCATTCTGGCTTATTCGTCTTACATTTGTAAGGTATTGTTCGGCGCATCTCTGTGCCGTCTCGAATATCCCGTTCAGTCTAAGCGCCGCCTCCGCTATGGAACCTGCTTCCTCCAGTTCTATCACTTTCGATGACTGTATCTCTTCAATGAAATCTTCAAGCTCTGCGATCTTCGAATCCTTCTGGTTCAGCCGTTCGTCCTTGATATTTAATTTGTCTTTCAGACGCTCATAGGCTTCCTGCAGATTCTCCAATTCTACCGTCCTCTTATCCAGCTCGTTTTGCAGTCTCTCCGTCTCTTCGCACTGTGCGAGCAGCATCTGCAGGAGATCTCTGCGCTTAAGGCTTCTTAATTCTCTGTCCGCCATACTATCCCTCTCTACTTTCTTCGTTCTGCACTTTCTTAGATTTCTTCGTCTTACTCTCTTCTATCTGCTCCACTTCATCAAGTGTTCCATCTATGATCTTGATCAGCTCCAATGCCGACCTGAAATACACGGTCTTATCCTTCTCCAGATATGTGACTCTTCCCTGCCAGCTACTATGCTGCCTGTGCTGCACACGGATGACAAATGTTCCCAAGTCTCCATGTTTTTCCAACATTTCCTCGTCCTTCATGGCTCTTGTCATCCCCTCCTTCTTCTGATAATCACGTATATGGCCGTGTATATCCCTGTCTCCGGTCCCCCTATGCGGGAAACCCAATGCATTGAAGAAATCCTCTGTAATTCTTATGATATCTTCATATCCGCAGAAAGGTATACCCTCTTCACTGTATCCATGGTACAGGCTGCCTTCGATCGTCCCTCTGTCGTTCCTTCCGACACATAACACGATTCCGTTCGGCGCTCCTATATAACGTCCGCTTTGCTCCATCTGTACCATTCCTATACCTTTCTTTCTTCTTACTAAGGTTTACATTTTCTGCATCTTACATATATACTAACAATCCGGTACTATCCCCATCGCTATCCATTTCCATGAAAAATGTGTAAAAATTTGATTTTTGACTATAAAAATGCGCAAAAAAAACACCTAAACCTATGAAACTGGTTTAGGTGTTATATATTTTTTCGGTGTACTAGTACATCATTGCATTAATCTTGAAGTAATAGTGCTTGATATTCGTGTCAGCTGTGCATCTACGAACCGACGGTGTAGCGGGCTACATCTAGGTTCGAAGGCGTGCAGATGGCATGGATATCAAGTGTTTATTACTCTAGAATTAATGCAATGATATACTAGCTTTTGCTATTGGTTCTATCCTTGCAAATAAAAGCATATTTACAAGCTTAAAATTTGATATTTTATCTGACCGGATCACACACCACACTATTCACATGGTACTCTACCCCCGTGCGCTGTCTCCCTATGATAAAATTCCTGTTGATCCGCATCTCTATCACATCACAATTTTCCCTTGTGGTATTCACCAACAGGACCAGATATTGTCCGTGTCCGTATTGATTAATGATATCCCCGTGCCTTACAGACATCCGAATCGCCTCGCCCAGTCGCTCGGACATTTCCTCCATGCGCTCTCCTTTCCGCATAGGATTCCCCTTGCTGTCAACCAGAGTACATAACATGAGATAGACACTCTGCCCGCCGCGCTCCATCATGCGGCTGATGATCTGGTATATGCCCTGGAACACCGGATAAGAGCATTGATATCCGCCCTGTATATTCTGGTAATCTTCCGTCAGGTTTTTCTGTATCTTATCGATCACCTGGTAGGAATGCTTCATCTGATTCCCCAGCCGTTCCATGATCTCCATAATGTGCGGTGAAGGTGAGATTCCCTGTTCTCTGAGATAATAATCGGCGGTGTCGGCATACAGCCTTCTTGCATCCTCATATCTTCCGCTTCCCACCAGGGCTTCCATGGTAATACACTCCCAGTCAGAGAAAGGAGCGATCTTGGCAGCATATCTTCCCAATTCTTCCATGCGCACCCAGTCCTGCCTGTGATACAGGATCTCGCCAGCGCCTTCTGCACATACACAGAACATCTCCCTGTAGCGTCTCGCCTCGGCGCTTGCCCACAGAACTCCCGTATAAGTTGATAAGAATTCTCCTTTGTACAGGTAACAGGCTTCAAGATATAACCGAAGTTTCTCTTCTTCGTCTTGTGCGGATACGGCTCCTTCATAGATCATGTCGAACTCTGCCGCATCCTCCTGAACGGGAATCCGAGGATTCCAATAATAGATTCCCTTCTTCAGGATAATAGGATCATTCCCCGGGATTCCCATCTTCTGAAGCTTCTTCTTCGTCTTATATATGATAGTCTGGAGCGCCTGATGGCGGTTCTCCATATCCCTCTCTTTGAAAAGCACATCCTCCAGATAATCCCTGCTCACTCCGTCCGGCACATTATGAAGAAGAATCTGCATCAGACTTGTAAAATATGTATCCCTGATTTTTTCCCCCGTCAATGGCTTCTCTCCATACTTCATCCGGAAATTACCAAACATCTGCACATATAATGTATTCGGTTCTGCCATTCTCCCAACCTCCATCGTAACCTGTTATATAGCTTTACTTACTGATATTCTCTGAAAATGCCTTCTCAGATATTCATGCAGCAACCGTGTCAGTCCCAGGGTACTTTGTATTAATTCTATGCTCATCTGTATAAAAAGTCAATAATTTATCTCAATTATAACTCATGTCTGTCTGATGTCATAATATCATAAAAGGTCCAGTACATATCCTTTCCATGTACTGAACCCTTTCTTACAATATGATCAGAAATTTATCCTGCCCTGAAGCCACATATTTCCTTTGAACCTTCTTCCCACATCAGGATCTCCTACTATATTCCTCACAGGCACACAGATATCGAAGGTCAATTCATTGACATCCAGCTTCATCACATAGATTTCTTCTTTTGAATACTCATTCGTAATCCTCTGCAGCTCCAGAATCTCTCCCATAATGGAATAATGATCGCATTCTATGCCGTATGGCATGATATACGTCTCCACGATACTGAATACATCTTCACTGACCAGTCTTTGTGATACCTTGGAATATGTATCAATATCATCCATTGTCAGACTTTCAATCGCTTCCGGATCTCCCATTCTGGCTGCGCTCACAAGCATCATACGATTTTGAACTTCTTCTTTCTGCCTTTCTTTCTGTCTCTTATCCTTCAGGACCGGGAGAAGGATCGTCCCCCCATTGCATAATCCGGATAGCGTGACAGACTTATATTTTACTGTACTTCTTGCTCTCTGCCGTTCTTTGATAAATTCTACTGTATTCTGAAGGTGGAAGATCAGATTGATCCCCACCTTGACATCTTCACAGATTCCTGCATAGGCCTCTTTGTCCATGCGCCGCTCCACATACACATCTGCATGACTGGTAATACCCGTTCCGTAGAAATACGGATAGTAATAATTCTTCTCGAACTCTTCATGGATACTCATATCGCCGCATATCGTGATGCCCATCCCTGCCCCATACTCTTTCTGGTACTCACAGAAATCCATCTCCGTATCCTGTGCGATCAGGTCGTGCTGTGTAAATGAATCCCTTACATCTGTCAGAATCTCTCTTAGTTCTTTCTTGCTTCTTATATTGCCAAATCCGATGGCTTTCAGATATTGATGCATATTATATTTTCCTTATAAATGCTATTTTTTAGGTGTAAGTTTCTCTAATCCGCCCATGTATGGCCTCAGAACTTCCGGCACTCTGACTGATCCATCCTCCTGGAGATTATTCTCGAGGAACGCTATCAACATTCTAGGAGGAGCCGCAACTGTATTATTCAATGTGTGGGCAAAGTATTTTCCATCTTTTCCTCTGACACGGATACCAAGTCTTCTTGCCTGGGCATCCCCAAGATTTGAACAGCTTCCTACTTCGAAATACTTCTTCTGTCTTGGAGACCATGCTTCTACATCACAGGACTTAACTTTCAGATCGGCAAGATCCCCGGAACAGCATTCCAGGGTGCGTACCGGAATATCCATGGAACGGAACAGATCTACTGTATTCTGCCACAGGTTATCATACCATTTCATACTCTCTTCCGGCTTACATACCACGATCATCTCCTGCTTCTCAAACTGGTGGATTCTGTACACACCTCTCTCCTCTATGCCGTGCGATCCTTTTTCCTTACGGAAGCAAGGAGAATAGCTGGTCAGTGTCTGCGGAAGCTGATCTTCATTCAACATCGTATCAATGAATTTTCCAATCATAGAATGTTCGCTGGTTCCGATCAGGTACAGATCTTCCCCTTCTATTTTATACATCATGGCGTCCATTTCCGCAAAACTCATAACACCTGTCACCACATTGCTCCGAATCATGAACGGAGGAATACAATAAGTGAATCCGCGTCCGATCATGAAGTCGCGGGCATAGGACAATACTGCCGAATGAAGCCTGGCAATATCACCCATCAGATAATAGAATCCATTCCCTGCTACCTTCCCGGCGCTCTCAAGATCGATTCCGTTGAACTTCTCCATAATATCCGTATGATAAGGAATTTCGTAATCAGGAACAACCGGTTCTCCGTATTTCTGTATTTCCACATTCTCGCTGTCGTCTTTTCCGATCGGTACGGAAGAATCGATGATGTTAGGGATCGTCATCATAATCTTCTTGATATCTGCTTCTACCTTCTTCTCTTCTGCAGATAAAGATTCTACTCTATCAGCATTCTCCTGAACCTTCTTCTTCAATTCGTCTGCTTCTTCCTTCTTGCCCTGCGCCATACATGCGCCGATCTGCTTGGAAATCTTATTACGTTCTGCACGGAGTCCCTCTACCTCCTGCTTTATATCTCTATTCCGCTGATCTAATTCTAATACTTCGTCCACCAGAGGTAATTTCTCATCCTGGTATTTTTTCTTAATATTTTCCTTTACTACATCCGGATTCATTCTTACAAATTTGATATCTAGCATGTCTGCTCCTCCTTTGCTTCTATTCGATATTCAACTGTTATTCATCTTCGAAGATTGCCTTGTCCAATGCCTCTGCTTCTTCTTCGGCTAACTCAACATAACTCTCTCCCTTGACAATCTCCTTAATATAAGTATAACATCCTTCCCGGCTGTGCATTGCATTGAGTATCCATCCGTTATTATGGCTGTCCAGCAATGCAACTGCGAAGCTCAGTTTGCCGCCCATCTCGTTAAATGCATCATATTTTACAATACCTGTCTTCTGGAAATTCTTATCTTCCCTCTTGATCAATTCTTTAATATCTGCGCGGTTCTGCTTTGTAACCTTAAGAATGGAATCTACTTCACCGAATTTTTCTTTCAAGCTGTCTTCAAGAGTTTTCCCATTTCTTCCCTTCATAAACGTATTATAACTACTTTGCAGCTTATTGTATTTCACTGTAAGATTCACATATAGAACAAAAAGAACAACGATCAGAATTAACAGGAACAAAAGTATGTATGCCGGGTCTATTCCTAATGTAACCAGTATCTTACTTTCCATATATCAGTCTTCCCTTCGTATACTCATTATCATCTCGAACACTCGTTCTAAGTCTCTGTCAGAATAATATTCTATCTCTATCTTCCCTTTCCCATTTCCTTTAGAAGCAACACTGACTTTCGTCCCCATTATTTCCTTCATTCTATCTTCGAATTCTCTATATAAGAAATTATTCTCTATAACTTTCTTCTCTTTAGGCTTCTTCGGATTTTTAAGATCTTTGATCAGTTTCTCCGTCTCCCTCACACTCAGATTCTCGTCAAAGATCTTATTAGCTAATGTATATTGCTGTTCCTTGTCATCAATTGCCAGAAGTGTCCTTGCATGACCAGTACTTAACATCTTATCTATGATCATCTGCTGAACTCTCTCGTCCAACTTCAACAGTCTCATAGAGTTCGTTACGGCCGTTCTGCTCTTCGATACCCGTTCTGCCACATCGTCCTGTCTCAGATTGAATTCTTCCAGAAGTCTCTTGAATGCCATGGCTTCTTCTATAGGATTCAGATTCTCCCGCTGAATATTCTCGATCAGACCGATTTCTATAATCTCTTGTTCTGAATATTCTTTGATGATTACCGGTACTTCCTTGACACCGGCCATCTTGGCGGCACGCCATCTCCTCTCGCCGGCGATGATCTCATAATAGTCTTTTCTCTTTCCGACAATCAACGGCTGAATTATTCCAAACTGCTTGATAGAATCCGCCAGTTCCAGCAAAGCATCTTCTTCAAAGTTCTTACGCGGCTGATCTCGGTTCGGTTCTACCATATTGATTTTCATCATCTGTCCGCCGGATTTCTGTTCTTCTTCTGGCGTCTTTTCCGATTGTAATTCTGGTTCTGCTGTTTTTGCCCCCCTATTATCAGGAATCAGACTGTCCAGCCCTTTCCCCAATCCTTTCTTTTTTACCGCCATTATATCCTCCCTTTATGATTTCTTTTCTATTACTTCCTCCGCAAGTCTCATATAACTCTCCGCTCCTGCTGATTTTGGATCATATTGATTAATCGGAGTTCCATAACTCGGTGCCTCTGCAAGACGGATATTTCTTGGAATAATTGTCTTATAGATATTCTGCTGCAGATTATCCTTAACATTCTCCACAACCTGCAAGGATAGATTCGTCCTTGCATCATACATCGTGAATACAACTCCCTCTATTTCAAGAGTCGAATTCAATCTTTCCTTCACCAATTCAACCGTATGTATCAATTGGCTCAATCCTTCCAACGCATAATATTCGCATTGAATCGGAACCAATACAGAATCGGCTGTAGTCATTGCATTAATTGTAAGTAAGCTTAATGACGGCGGACAATCTATAATGATATAATCATAGTTGTCTTTGATTTTCTGAATAGCATCTCTAACGACAAATTCTTTATTATCCACGTCAATCAGTTCAATCTCAACTGCCGACAGATCAACATTAGAAGGGAGTATGTCCAAATTCTCAATAGTTCCATGGTCAATTACTTCCTCAACATCATTTTCTCCAATTATCATATCATAAATTGTTTTATCTATAGAATCCTTATCTAAACCTAGTCCACTAGACATATTCCCCTGTGGATCCATGTCGATAGCAAGAACTTTTTGTCCCTTTTCGGCAAGGCAAGCCGATAGATTAATTGTCGTCGTTGTCTTCCCAACTCCGCCCTTCTGGTTGGCAATTGCTATAATTCTTCCCATCTATTTATCACCTCTCTTTTCTCATGGGTTAAGTATATCACTTTTCAATCCAGTAAGCTAGCAAATGTTTTACATAATATAATTTTTTCTGTTTTATATAAATGTTTCACGTGAAACATTTAGTTTTTAGTTGAAGATTTTCCAAGAATCAAACACTCTATAGAACAATAGAATATTTTATTTACATTCTACTTCGATCACTTTCGACCCTATACTAACAGCTAAAAGTATAACATACCTTGTGTTAGTCGATAAATATATAATATATTTTCTTAATTTGTGTTACAATTCAAACTGCGTCCACCAATATAGGCATGAACTGTAACACACATATTTTTGACGAATAATGTTTCACGTGAAACATTTACATTGATTTTATTCTATAGTATAATAATTATAAGCAACAGTTCATTGTTCTTCATGAAAGGAAAGATATGCATGAGTCTGAAAAAGAAAATTATAACTGGAATTACATTGTCAAGTACATCTGCACTTATTATTCATATTATCAACAAGTTCATTTACTATTCTGCATCACTGGATAATTTATTGGACAACCCTTCCGGCACTTACTATGATTGGAAATTTGGAAAAATATATTATAAAAAGACTGGGAATGGCTATCCTCTTCTTTTGATTCATGATCTGAACACCTTCAGTTCTGGCCATGAATGGAACAGAGTTCTAAAGCAACTATCCAAGACAAATACGGTTTATCGAATAGACTTACTTGGATGCGGACGCTCTGATAAACCTAATCTTACATATACTAATTATTTATACGCTCAGTTGATCAGCGATTTTATTAAACATGTGATAGGACAAAAGACAAATGTAATCGCAACCGGTGAATCGGGTTCATTTGTTGTTTCAGCATGTAATAATGATGATTCTATTATTAAGAAAATTATATTGATAAATCCTCCTGATATTAAAGAATTATCAAGAATACCTACGAAACGGAATAAGATATCTACGAATCTGATCAGCGCTCCAATAATCGGAACCTTCTTATATAATATACTGACACGTAAAACAATGATTGAAGGTTTATTTGAAGAATGCTACTTCTATGATAAAAATAATATAGAAGATGAGTTAGTCCAAACCTACTATGAAGCAGCTCATATGGGAGATGGTTCCCCCCGTTATCTTTTTGCCAGTTTAAATGGTCACTACACTACCATGAATCTGAATCACTGTCTGAAATCATTGACGAATAGTATCTATATTATAATAGGAAAAGAGACGGATGAAAATATTGAAATTGCTGGAACCTATCAGAAGATTCTTCCTTCTATAGAAGTTGACACAATAGAAAAAACAAAACTACTTCCACAGTTAGAAAAACCTCAAGAATTTATGAATCAGATTGAAATTTTCCTGGATGATGAATGCTAATACACCGCTGCAGTCGCCAAATGTGCATGCAAGCATGCCCGCTTAGCTCGTTGCTCGCGGGAATAAAAAGAGGCTGTTTGAATCTATCTCAACAGCCTCTTTTTGTTTCACGTGAAACATTTTTATTTTATCGGTTCTTTTCCAGGAAGTCCTGCTTTCCTTGGATATTTCATACTGCATTTTTTCACTTTATTTATCTTGACAAAAGATCTGTGTATATCTGTTCCAGGAAGATGAAACCTTACTACTTCTTCAACTCTTCCGCTCAAGAGTTGAATCGCCTTTTCCGAACCTTTCATCTCCTCATCGATATCCCCAGACTTGTAAGAGATGAATAAACCTCCTGTTCTGACATATGGCAGACAGTATTCCGACAAAGTCGCCAGATTGGCAACTGCCCTCGATACACACAAATCATAAGACTCTCTATAATCTTCCTGACGGGCATAATCTTCCGCTCTTCCATGAATCGTAAAGACTTCTTTCAATTCAAGCTCATCAATCACATGATTCAAAAACTTGATTCTCTTATTGAGAGAATCCAATAGCGTAACTCTGATATGAGGAAATGCAATCTTCAATGGGATTCCTGGAAAGCCTGCCCCTGTTCCTACATCGATCAATGTATGGATGTCCTTCATATCACATACTTTAACGAGAACAAGGCTGTCTACAAAATGCTTCTCAACCACCTCTTCATATTCTGTGATTCCTGTGAGATTCATTACCTTATTCCATTCAATCAACAACTCATAATATTTATTAAACTGTTCTAACTGTCTGTTATCCAATTCAATACCAATATCTTTTAATTTCTTATCTAATATATTATCCACAATTTCTCCTCTAATACAATCTACTTTCCGCTCAAATATACCAGAAGCACCGATATATCCGCAGGTGATACTCCCGATATACGGGAGGCCTGCCCAATTGAAACAGGACGATATTCCTTCAGCTTCTGTACCGCCTCAATCCGAAGACTCTTGACCTTATCATAATCTATATCTTCCGGAATTTTCTTATTCTCCAGCTTCTTAAACTGCTCTACCTGTTTCTTCTGCCTGCTGATATACCCCTCATACTTAATTGATATTTCCACCTGATCGATTACTTCATCGCTTAATTCCTCCGGAAATCCTGGACGCTTTTCATCTATTTCTTCCAGCATACGGTAAGACAGTTCCGGACGGCGGATCAACTCGGCGAGTGAAGCTCCTGATACAAGAGGAGTACTCTTGCAGTTTTCTAACAGGGCCTGAACCTTATCCGTATTTCCTACACTTGTAAGATTAAGACGTTCTATCTCTGCACTTATTAATTCCTCTTTCTTAAGAAGCCTTTCATATCTCTCCCGGGAAATCAAACCTATCTCATATCCCAGCTTCGTCAATCTCTGATCTGCATTATCCTGTCTGAGAAGTAATCTGTATTCTGCCCTGGAAGTCATCATCCTGTAAGGCTCATGGCTCTCCTTGGTCACAAGATCATCAACCAGCACTCCTATATAAGCCTCCGACCGATCCAGTATAAGCGGCTCCTTCCCCTGTAATTTTCTTGCCGCATTGATCCCCGCGATCAATCCCTGTGCCGCCGCTTCCTCATAACCGGAGCTCCCGTTAAACTGACCTCCGCTGAATAATCCATCAATACCTCGGAATTCCAGAGATGGCTTCAACTGTCTCGCATCAATACAATCATACTCTATGGCATAAGCATTTCTTACAATCTTCACATTCTCAAGTCCGGGAACCGTTCTGTACATTGCATACTGTACATCTTCCGGCAGAGAGCTTGACATACCGCCGATATACATCTCATTCGTCTCTTTCCCCTCCGGCTCAATAAATACCTGATGCCTGTCCTTGTCTGCAAATTTGACAACCTTATCTTCGATAGACGGACAATACCTTGGTCCTGTTCCCTCTATCATTCCAGAAAACAACGGAGAACGATCCAGATTCTTTCTTATAATATCATGTGTCTTCTGATTCGTATAAGTCAACCAACACGATACCTGATCAATCTGTACATCTTCAGGATTCGTTGTAAAAGAGAACGGAACAACTCTCTCGTCTCCTAACTGTTCCTCCATCTTACTAAAATCAACAGAATTCTTATCAATCCTCGCCGGAGTTCCGGTCTTAAAACGATACATCCGAATTCCCAATTCTTTCAGAGAGTCTGTCAGATGATTCGCAGCCTGAAGTCCGTTCGGTCCTGTATTGCTGCTCACCTCACCATAGATGCAGCGAGCCTTCAGATATGTCCCCGTACACAGGATCACCGCCCGGCAAGGATAGACGGTCCCTGAGTATGTCTGCACACCTGTAACCTTCCCCTCTTCTGTCAAGATCTTCACCGCTTCCATCTGTTTGATCTCCAGATTCTCCTGACGCTCCAATACCTGGCGCATAGCCCGGCTATACTGCGCCTTATCCGCCTGCGCCCGAAGCGAGTGGACTGCCGGTCCCTTTGACTTGTTCAACATCTTCGACTGGATGAAGGTACGGTCGATCACCTTCCCCATCTCTCCCCCAAGGGCATCCACCTCTCTCACCAGATGTCCCTTAGAGCTTCCTCCTATGTTCGGATTACAGGGCATCAGCGCAATACTGTCCACACTGACCGTAAATACGATCGTACGGAAACCAAGCCTTGCAGAAGCAAGCGCCGCCTCACAGCCTGCATGCCCCGCTCCGATCACAGCTATATCATATCCATCCTCATTTACCCATACAGAATTTGCTGAATATCTCATTGACCAAATCCTCTCCCATCGTCTCACCAGTAATTCTTCCAAGTGCCTCATAAGCATCCATCAGATCGATCGAATAAAAATCCTCCGGCATACCTGCTTCTATACTATCTATAACCTTTTCCAAGGATGAAAAAGCATCCCAAAGAGCAGTCTTCTGACGCATATTAGTAATATAAATCTCATCATTAAATGCAAGATTTCCTTCAAAAAACATTAACTTTAAAGTTTCTTCCAACTGATTAATACCATTTTTCTCCGTTGCAGAAATCGAAATAACAGGAATTGTAAACTTTTTTATTTCTTTTCCATTTACAATTGAAGGATTACTTGCAAAATATGTTCTCTCAACATCTGTCTCTGTCACCACCGTATCCAAGTCAGATTTGTTCAGCAGAATGATAGAAGTCTTTCCTTCTATCAGCCGCAAGATCTCATGATCATTCTCATCCAGCGGCATAGAGGCATCTATGACATATATGATCAGATCTGCCTGATCCGCATAACTCCTGGCACGCTCTACACCAATCTGCTCTACAACATCCTGAGTCTGTCTGATTCCCGCAGTATCTACGATATTTAAGGATATCCCTTCAAGATTGATATGTTCTTCCAGAATATCACGGGTCGTCCCCGCGATATCCGTTACGATTGCCCTGTCTTCCCCCAGAAGTACATTCATAAGAGATGATTTACCGGCATTTGGCCTGCCCAGGATTACAGTCTGTATTCCTTCTTTCATAATTCTTCCGCTGTCATAGGTATCTATAAGCTTTTGAAGCTCTTTCCGCAGATTTTCCACAATTTCCCTTAACTTATCCCCATATCCGTCCACACTGATATGCTCAGGATCATCAAGGGCAGTCTCTATAAATGCAGTGTGATAGATGATCTGTTCTCTGATCCCGATGATCTTATCCCTGATATTTCCTCTTAACTGACTGACAGAATTCCGAAGTGCATACTGATTCTGCGAGACTATCAGGTCCCCTACCGCCTCTGCCTGTGACAGATCAAGCCTCCCGTTCAGAAAAGCTCTCTTCGTGAATTCTCCGGGTTCCGCAGGTCTTGCACCCCTGGAGATCAATAGTTCTAATATCCGCTTTACAACATATACTCCTCCATGACAGTTGATCTCTACCGTATCCTCACCCGTATAGCTATGAGGTCCCCGCATAAGCATCACAAGGACCTCATCGATCATAAATTCTCCATCCATAATATATCCATAATGAATCGTATGAGACTTCTGACCGCTAAGCCTCTTTTCCTTCTTCCCCTTATATACTCTGTCTGCAATTGCAAATGCTTCCGGTCCGCTCATCCTCACGATTCCGATACCCGCATTGCTTACAGCAGTAGAGACCGCAGCGATCGTAGCTTCATAATTCTGCACATTTTCCGCCTCCCTTTTGCCGATGTTGCCAAAAAAAGATATCAATATAGAAAAATAGGGGCCTCATACACCCCTATCTCCTGTCATCTTACCTATTACGTACCAGAGTAACGACTACTCTCCTATAAGGTTCTTCACCTTCGCTATGTGTGGAAACCGCAGGATCAGCCTGCAACGCCGAATGAATGATCCTTCTCTCATATGGATTCATCGGCTCAAGCGACACGGTCCTCCTGCTTCTCTTTACCTTACTTGCGATATTCTTAGCAAGATTCTCAAGCGTCTCTTTCCTTCTTCTGCGGTAATCCTCCGTATCAAGCTTCACTCGTACATATCCGTCCTGCATCTTATTGGCTACTCTGTTGGTCAGATATTGCAGAGAATCCAGAGTCTGCCCGCGCTTTCCGATCATGATGCCCATATTACTGCCTTCCATATCAATAGAGAGGGCGCCTTCTTCATCGATCAAAGATGTCACCTTGACATCATCCATACCCATTGCCTTCAGTACATCGCTGATGAATTTCTCACATGCTTCTATCGTCTGACTCTCTACCTTCGCCAGCTCCGCTTCCTTCTTGGCCGGAGCATTCGCTTCCGGCTGTTCCTTTACAGTCTCTTTCTTCTCCTTCTGAGACGGCTTCTTCTTGGATTCCTTCTTTGGGGATTCTTTCTTGGCAGATTCCTTTTTCACCTGCTCCTTCTTCTCCGGCTCTCTCTTAACATTTTCCTTCTCATGCTTCACTGTATCTTTCCTTGGTTCCTTCTTCAATGGCTCTTTCACCAGAGAGACATCCACCTTCGGAAGTTCTATCTCAGGCTCTTCCTCCTTGATCTCCTCTTTTCTCCGCGCTTTGATCACAGCCTGCTTCATCCCGATTCCTAAGAATCCGGCGCTTCCCTTCTCAATTACCTGATAATCTAACTGATCGCTGGTCACTCCTAACTGAATCAATGCTTCCGTGATCGCGTCGTCCAATGTCTTTGCCGATACAGTAATATATTCCATGATTAACGCCCCCTAATTACTTTCATTGTATTTTTTAACCATGTTTGCCTTTGCCGCTAAACTTCCTGGCTTAGCATTCTCAGCACTTATTCTCGCCTGTTCTACTTTCTTCTCTTTATCTTTTTCACTCATTCCTGATACGCTGCGGTTTGCAGAATCCTTGATGCTGCGTGTGTTTGCCTGTGCCATCGCATTGATTCTCTCTGCCTTCTCCCCGCGTTTCTGTCTCTTCTTCTCTGCCTTCTCCTTATTGCGTTCAATCAGCTCCTCCACAGATATCTTAGCCAGATGCTTGTTGATGATCACCTGCTGTATGATTCTTACAACCGCACTTACCACCCAGTACAGACCGATACCGGTAGGAAGCGAAAATACCATGAATACGGAGAATAACGGCATCGTTACATTCATTGTATTCATTGTACTTGCCATCGGGTTATCCTTGTCAAGCTCCTGGCCTGAGATCGCCTGCGAGATCTTGACGCTCAAATACTGTGTAGCTCCTGATAACACCGGAAGCAGAATTGCCGTTATAATAACAAGGGCAGGTGCAATTCCATAATCCCCGCTGTTCTTAATCATGGTGATCGGAGCGATCGTCAGATCCGGGATAGTAAGGAACCGGTTGACAGTTGCCGGTGCATCCTTGATCGCTGGAACGTAACCCTGGATGTTATAGATAACAGGATAGAGAGCCAACAGAAGCGGCATCTGCACCAGAAGAGGAAGACATCCTCCCATCATAGAAGTTCCGTACTTATCATACACCTGCTGCATCTCTTCCTGCTGCTTCATCATGGATGCCTGATCCTTCTTATTGCGGTACTTCTTCTGGATCGCCTGAAGTTCCGGATTCATTACAGAAGTCATCTTCTGCGATCTCTGCTGCTTGATAGTGAGCGGTATCATCAGCGTGTACACGAATATCGTATACAAGATGATCGACAATCCCACCAAGCCGTTGCCGCCCGGCAGCGCACTGTCTAATATTGTATAGATAAAGTTCATAACCTTACCTAATAACCAGCAGAGCTGACCAACGATCGGCCAGTTTGCCGCTGATAGTAAACTAAATACCATATTCATCTCCTCCATTATCTCTTATGCTACGGTACGGGGTCATAGCCTCCTTTGGCAAATGGATTACAACGCAGTATCCTCCATGCCGCCAAAGCACCGCCTTTCAAAGCCCCATACTTTTCGATTGCTTCCACTGCATACTGGGAACATGTAGGATAATAGATACATGACGAATATCCCTTAAGAGAGGACAAATATTTCTGGTAGAATCTGATACAGCCTAACAGAATTCTCTTCATACTACGTTACCCCTAATCTATAATATCATGAAGATGACCCAGATGGAGCATTGCGCTTTCAATATCACGGTAACTCTTGTCTTTTGCGCCTGTTCTTGCTATCACTACTATATCCAATCCACATCGGAATCTATCTTCTTGCAGTCTATAGCCTTCTCTGATCAATCTTGTCAATCTGTGTCTGACTATACTGTTGCCTACTTTTTTACTTACAGATATTCCTAATCGGTTTTTCAAGGTCTGGTTCTTAAGTACATACATGACCAGATATTTATTCGCATAGGATGTCCCATTTCTATATATATGCTGAAAATCCCTGTTTTTCTTCAATGACTCGGAATATTTCATTGTCTGATTCACCTGTTCAACTATTTTTTATAGAAGAAAAGGCCACATATATGCGGCCTACGCTGATAATACTTTTCTTCCTTTCGCTCTTCTGCTTGCAAGTACTTTTCTTCCACCTTTGGTGCTCATTCTGGATCTGAATCCATGAACCTTAGATCTCTGTCTCTTCTTTGGCTGGAACGTCATCTTCATCGATATCCACCTCCTTATATATAAGGGAATACTCCCACAAATTTTCCTAAGACATCAGCCTTGATTATATAGAAAAAATAGCTCTGAGTCAAGCAATTCCTACACATTTTTGAATTTATTTATCCACAAATTGTGGATAATATCTTTATTTTATGTGGAAAAGCTGTGGAAATAAAAAATTTAGCCTTACTTTTTATTGAAAAAATGCATTTTTCCACTGTGAAATGAGTTTTCCACACTGATTTAGAGATTGCTTAATTTTATATTTTGATGTAAAATAATAAGAACGAAACTGGGGATATGGGGTCATGCTGTCTTTTTTTACCCCTCTGACAGATGATTAAGTATATATTTTAGAGAGTAGGAGTCTGTGTAGTATGGATATTGTGAATGAAAAATGGACGGAGATTATAGAGCATCTGAGAGTAGAACATGAATTATCCAACGTCTCATTTACCACCTGGATCCAACCGTTAAAAGTATATGAGGTAATAGACAATACAGTATTTATACTGGTGAATATGAATGCAAGCGTAGAATATATCGAGAAGAAATATCTTCTCCCTCTGAAGGTCTGCATTTCCGAGATTACAGGCACAGACTACGAAGTGGTATTTATATCTGAAGACGATTCCAGGATCAGCGAGATCCGGAATATGTCTATTGAGGCAACTCATAAGAAGCGGAGCAAGACTGCCAGCGAGAAGGCAGGTCTGAATCCGAAGTACACCTTCGACACCTTCGTAGTCGGAGGCAATAATAATTTCGCCCATGCCGCCTCCCTTGCCGTGGCCGAATCTCCGGGAGAAGTGTACAATCCCTTATTCCTGTACGGAGACGTCGGACTGGGGAAGACGCATCTGATGCATTCTATCGCACATTTTATACTGAATAAGAACTCTAAGAAGAAAGTGCTTTATGTTACGAGCGAGACATTCACCAATGAACTGATCGAAGCGCTGAAGAACGGCAAGACTGCCAAGAACGAATCTGCTATGGCTGAGTTCCGTGACAAATACCGTAACAATGACGTGCTTCTTATCGATGATATCCAGTTTATCATTGGTAAGGAGAGTACGCAGGAGGAATTCTTCCATACGTTCAATCATCTTCATACGTCCGGCAAGCAGATCATCATCTCCAGCGATAAGCCTCCCAAGGACATCGAGACACTGGAGGCAAGACTTCGGACCAGATTCGAGTGGGGACTGATCGCGGATATCTCCGCGCCGGATTACGAGACGCGTATGGCGATCCTCCGCAAGAAGATCGAATTGGACCATCTGGAGAAATACAACATTCCTACCGATGTGTTAAAATACATCGCAGAGAACATCAAGTCCAACATCCGTGAACTGGAAGGTTCTCTCAACAAATTGATCGCTCTGTACAAGCTGGATAATAATACCGAGACGATTGATATCTCGCTTGCCGCCGAGGCATTGAAGGATATCATATCTTCTTACAATAACAGAGAAGTAACCCCCGAACTGATCCTTGATATTGTATCTGATCATTTCAATATTACGATCGCCGACCTTAAGGGCAACAAGAGAAGCGCCAGCATCTCTGTTCCGCGGCAGATCGCCATGTATCTGATGAGGACTCTTACCGAGACACCGCTGCAGGCAATCGGCATCATACTCGGCGGTAAGGACCACTCTACCATCAAGTACGGAGTAGAGAAGATCGAGAAAGAGATAGCCAAGGATGAGACACTTCATAATACTATCAGCATTATTATGAAGAAGATCAATCCTGCTTAATGTGAATAACATTGTGGACAACTTATAGATAACTTGTGTATAACCTTCCGAATAGCCTTTTTTAAGAAATAAAAAAGTTTTCAAAGAAAAGTTTTCACCACAGCTTCCACAGCTTATCTTGTTCCAATCCACATAGTTTTTAATTCTGGAAACACTGATGTTTACTGGTGTGGAGGTGGTTTTCCACTTTTCCACAGCCCCTAATAAGAAGAAGGCGGAACTATTTGATATATTTATCTATCCGCTGCCCGCTGAAAGGAGTTTTTCACATATGAAGATAATATGCAACAAATCCAATCTTGCGAAGGGAGTCAGTACTGTATACAAGGCTGTTCCCTCTAAGACAACGATGCCAATCTTAGAATGTATACTTGTTGATGCTACGAATGACATCATTAGATTGACGGCTAATGACATGGAACTGGGCATACAGACAGACGTTGAAGGAGAGATCATTGACAGAGGGATGATCGCGATCGATGCCAGGATATTCTCAGAGATTGTCCGGAAACTTCCGGACAATGAGGTAATCATCGAGACGAAGGAGAATCTGCAGACGACGATCACTTGTGAGAAAGCCAAATTCGACCTGGCTAGCAAGCCGGGAGAGGAATTCTCCTATCTTCCGATCATTGAGAAGGATGAATCTATAGAAATATCACAGTTTACTTTGAAAGAAATGATCAGACAGACCATATTCTCAATTGCGGATACTGAGAGTAATAAGCTGATGACGGGAGAATTATTCGAGATCAGGAATAATGTACTGAGAGTGATCTCTCTGGACGGACACCGGATCTCTATCCGTAAGATGGAACTTAAGGACGAGGTCGGCGACAAGAAGCTGATCGTACCGGGCAAGACTCTCATAGAGGTCAGCAAGATATTATCGGGCGAGGCCGAGAGTATGGTGAATATCTCTTACACCAGCAATCACATTGTATTCGAATTCGACAATACAGTAGTAGTATCAAGGCTGATTGAAGGAGAGTATTTTAAGGTCGACCAGATGCTTTCCAACGATTATGAGACGAAGGTCAGGATCAATAAGAAAGAGCTGCTCAATTCCATTGACCGTGCGACTCTTCTGGTAAAAGAGGGGGACAAGAAGCCGATCATCATCAATATCGGCGACGAAGTGATGGAGCTTAAGATCAAGTCACAGATCGGTTCCATGGATGAAGAGATCTATATCAACAAAGAAGGCAAGGATCTGCTGATAGGCTTCAATCCGAAGTTCCTGATCGACGCGCTCCGGGTGATCGACAACGAAGAAGTTGTGCTGTATCTGATGAATGCGAAGGCGCCTTGTTTTATTAAGGATGATGAGGAGAGCTATATCTATCTGATTCTTCCGGTTAATTTTAACGCAGTAGTTTAGATATAATAGTTCAGAGAGGTAGATTAGATTGGATGTTATTAGATTAAGGGATGAATATATTAAGCTGGGGCAAGCCTTGAAAGCGTCCGGTCTTGTTGAGTCCGGGGCGGAAGCGAAGGAAGTGATCACAGAGGGGATGGTCTGTGTGAACGGAGAAGCGGATACCAGGCGAGGACGCAAATTATACGCGGGAGATATCATCAATTTCAACGGGGAAGAAGTGAAAATAGTCAATTGAAGATAAGATCTCTAAAGCTTAAGAATTACAGGAATTATGATCTTTTAAAACTAGATTTCGACGGCGCAGCCAATATATTCTATGGGGATAATGCGCAGGGCAAGACGAATATTCTGGAGGCGGTATATATATCCGGAACTACAAAATCCCACAGAGGCGCCAAAGACAGGGAGCTGATACGGTTTGGACAGGATGAATCTCATATCGAAGCGATTGTGGAAAAGAATGGTATAGATTACCAGCTCGATATGCATCTCAAGAAGAACAGTCCCAAAGGAATTGCGATTAATAAGATGCCGATCCGCAAGGCGAGCGAATTATTTGGAATTGTGAATTTTGTATTTTTCTCACCTGAAGATCTTAATATCATCAAGAATGGACCGTCAGAGAGAAGAAGGTTCATTGATATGGAACTGTCGCAGTTGGATAGAGTGTATCTGAGTAATCTGACGAATTACAACAGGATCGTGAATCAGAGGAACCATCTCCTTAAGAGTATGGGGATAGGAGGGGAACTCAAGGATACATTGGAAGTGTGGGATATGCAGTTGATCCAGTATGGGGATAAGATCATAGAGAGAAGAAAAGAATTCCTTGATAAGGTAAACGAAATCATTTCTTCTATACACAAAAAGTTAACCGGAGACAGAGAAGAGATACAGGTTATCTATGAACCCAGCAACGGCAATCTTACATTGGAGCAGGCATTACAGAAAAACAGAGAAAGGGATATACGCATTAAAAGTACGTCGGCCGGTCCGCACAGAGACGATATCTGTTTTATGGTGGGAGGTCTGGATATCAGGCGTTACGGGTCACAGGGACAGCAGAGGACTGCCGCGCTTTCTTTGAAGTTGTCTGAGATTGAGTTAGTAAAACAGGCGGCAAAGGATACGCCTGTTTTATTACTTGATGATGTGTTGTCTGAACTCGATAAACATAGGCAAAACTATCTATTAGACAGTATAAATGATATACAGACGCTTATCACCTGTACGGGTGTAGAAGATTTTGTAAATCATCGTTTCTATATCAACAAAGTATTCCATGTCCACGGCGGGCAGGTAACGGATGAAAACTAGGAGGATAAGAATGAGTACGGAAAAGGTACAGCATGAATATGGTGCAGACGAGATTCAGATATTAGAAGGGCTTGAGGCTGTCAGAAAACGTCCGGGGATGTATATTGGAAGTACCTCATCACGCGGACTTCATCATCTTGTGTACGAGATTGTGGATAACTCTGTAGATGAAGCCCTGGCTGGTTTTTGCGATACCATATTTGTAACGGTCAATAAGGATAATTCTGTAACGGTTGTGGATAACGGCCGGGGGATTCCTGTGGGGATCAATCACAAGGCAGGACTCCCGGCGGTGGAGGTCGTATTTACCATACTTCATGCCGGCGGCAAGTTCGGAGGCGGGGGATATAAGGTATCCGGAGGTCTTCACGGGGTTGGCGCTTCGGTTGTCAATGCTCTGTCGAACTGGCTTGAGGTGGAGATTTCTCAGGAAGGACATATCTATAAGCAGCGTTATGAGCGGGGAAAAGTAGTGGAAAAGCTACATGTCATTGGGGATTGTGATGCTGACAGGACTGGAACGAAGGTGGTATTTCTGCCAGATGATACCATATTTGAGGATACTGTGTTCGATTATGACGTGTTGAAGCATCGTTTCCGTGAGATGGCGTTTCTTACCAGAGGGCTTAAGATCGTGCTTCGGGATGAGAGGCCGGAGGAAGGACCGGTTGAGAAAAGTTTTCATTACGAGGGAGGAATCAAGGAATTCGTCAAGTATCTGAACCGCAGCAAGACAGCGTTATATGAGGATATTATCTACTGTGAGGGAATTGTGAATAACGTAGCCGTGGAGGTTGCGATGCAGCACAATGATTCCTACAGTGACAATACTTATGGATTTGTTAATAATATCACTACGCCGGAAGGCGGAACTCATGTGGTGGGCTTCAGGAATGCGCTGACGAAGACGTTCAACGACTATGCGAGGAAGAATAAGCTGTTAAAAGACAGTGAGCCGAATCTGTCCGGCGAGGATATCAGGGAAGGGCTTACCGCTATCATCAGTGTGAAGATCGAGGATCCTCAGTTTGAGGGGCAGACCAAACAGAAGCTTGGCAACAGCGAGGCGCGCGGAGCTGTGGACAGCGTGGTAAGCAGGCAGCTCGAGATCTATCTGGAGCAGAATCCGGCTGTTGCGAAGATGACGATTGAGAAGTCGGTGATGGCTCAGAGAGCGAGGGAAGCGGCGAGGAAAGCAAGGGATCTGACCAGAAGGAAATCAGCGCTTGACGGAATGTCACTTCCGGGCAAATTAGCGGATTGTTCGGATAAGGATCCGAGTAATTGCGAGATTTATATCGTTGAGGGAGATTCCGCCGGCGGTTCTGCGAAGACTGCGAGAGACCGTTCTACTCAGGCGATTCTGCCTCTGCGCGGCAAGATATTGAATGTGGAGAAGGCGAGGCTCGATAAGATCTATGGAAATGCGGAGATCAAGGCGATGATCACGGCGTTCGGCACAGGGATCCATGATGATTTCGATATATCCAAACTTCGTTATCACAAGATTATTATCATGACGGATGCCGATGTAGACGGAGCCCATATCAGTACTCTGCTGCTGACTTTCCTCTATCGGTTTATGCCGGACCTCATCAAGGAAGGCTATGTGTATCTGGCGCAGCCGCCTCTCTATAAGCTTGAGAAGAACAAGAAGGTATGGTACGCGTACAGTGACGAAGAGTTAGACCTCATTCTGCAGGATGTCGGACGCGACGGCAGCAATAAGATACAGCGTTACAAGGGCCTGGGAGAGATGGATGCGGATCAGCTCTGGGAGACGACCATGGATCCGGAGCACAGGATCCTGCTTCGCGTGACGATGGATGAGGAGACTACGTCTGAGCTTGACCTTACATTTACAACCCTGATGGGGGATAAGGTGGAGCCAAGGCGTGAATTCATAGAAGAAAATGCGAAATATGTAAAGAATCTGGACGTATAGAAAGAGGGAGTATTTTATGGAAGACAATATATTTGATAAAGTCCATGAGGTTGATTTGAAGAAGACGATGGAGAACTCCTATATTGATTACGCCATGAGCGTGATTGCTTCCCGGGCGCTGCCAGATGTAAGAGACGGCCTGAAGCCTGTACAGCGTAGGATTCTTTACTCCATGATAGAGCTGAATAACGGTCCGGATAAGCCGCACAGGAAGTGTGCCCGTATCGTCGGCGATACCATGGGTAAATACCATCCCCACGGAGACAGTTCCATCTATGGTGCGCTGGTCAATATGGCCCAGGAATGGTCCACCAGGTATCCATTGGTAGACGGGCACGGGAATTTTGGTTCTGTGGACGGGGACGGAGCGGCCGCAATGCGTTACACCGAGGCGCGCTTAAGTAAGATATCTATGGAACTGACGGCGGATATCAATAAGAATACTGTAGATTTCGTGCCTAACTTTGACGAGACAGAGAAGGAACCCACGGTATTGCCGGCAAGATTTCCTAATCTTCTGGTGAACGGTACGTCGGGAATAGCTGTCGGCATGGCGACGAATATTCCGCCTCATAATCTGAAAGAGGTGATCAATGCCGTTGTCAGGATCATTGACGACCAGATTGAGGAGAAGGGCGTTACTACGATCGAAGAGATCCTGCAGGTTATCAAGGGGCCGGATTTTCCTACGGGCGGTATGATCCTTGGTACAAGAGGGATTGAAGAAGCATACCGTACCGGACGCGGTAAGATCCGCGTGCGTGCGGTTACGGATATAGAGGCGATGCAAAGCGGTAAGAGCCGGATCGTCGTAACAGAGCTTCCGTATATGGTGAACAAGGCAAGGCTGATCGAGAAGATCGCCGAGCTTGTGAGGGATAAGAAGATCGACGGGATCACAGAATTGAGCGACCAGTCCAGCCGCGAGGGGATGCGTGTTGTCATCGAACTGAGGAGAGATGTGAATGCGAACGTGATCCTGAACCAGTTGTATAAACATACGCAGCTCCAGGATACCTTCGGTGTGATCATGCTTGCTCTTGTCAATAACCAGCCGAAGGTCATGAATCTGCTGGAGATGCTGAACCATTACCTGAAGCATCAGGAGGAGGTCGTTACACGCCGGACGCAGTATGAACTGAATAAAGCGCAGGAGAGAGCACATATCTTAGAGGGATTGCTGATCGCCCTCGACAATATTGATGAAGTGATCCGTATCATCCGAGGATCTCAGACGGTGCAGGCGGCTAAGACTGAGTTGATGGAGAGATTCGGTCTGTCTGATGTCCAGGCTCAGGCGATTGTGGACATGCGTCTGCGTGCTCTGACCGGTCTGGAGAGAGAGAAGCTTGAGAAAGAATACAACGAGCTGATGGAACAGATCGACAGATTGAAGGCGATTCTCGCGGACAGGAAGCTGCTGCTTGGCGTGATCAAGGAAGAGATACTCGTGATCCGTGACAAATATGGCGACGAGAGAAGAACCTCTATCGGGTTCGATGAATTTGATATATCCATGGAAGACCTGATTCCGAAGGAAGACGTAGTGATCACTATGACGAAATTGGGGTACATCAAGAGGATGTCCAATGATACCTTTAAGTCTCAGAACCGCGGCGGCAAGGGAATCAAGGGCATGCAGACTTTGGAAGAAGATTATGTAGAAGAATTATTCATGACACATACTCATCACTATATTATGTTCTTCACTAATACTGGACGCGTATACAGGATGAAGGGGTATGAGATACCGGAGGCGAGCCGGACATCCAGAGGTACAGCCATTGTCAATCTGCTCCAGCTCATGCCCGGTGAGAAGATCAGCGCGGTGATCCCGATCGACGATTACAGAGACGGGGAGTATCTTCTGATGGCGACGAAGAGAGGATTAGTCAAGAAGACTCCGATCAAGGAATATGCATTCGTGCGCAAGACAGGTCTTGCGGCGATCACTCTTAGAGAAGAAGACGAGCTGATCGAGGTAAAATATACCAACAATGACCAGGATGTATTCCTGATCACCAAGTATGGCCAGTGTATCCGGTTCGATGAAAAGGATGTGCGTCCGACGGGCAGAACTTCTATGGGAGTCCGGGGAATGAATCTGTCCGATCGGGATGAAGTGATCGGTATGCAGTTGGATTCGCAAGGGTCTGAGCTTCTGATCGTATCAGAGAGGGGTATGGGGAAACGTACCTCTATAGGAGAATTTACTAGCCAGAACCGAGGCGGCAAGGGGATCAAGTGTTATAAGATCACCGAGAAGACCGGCAATGTAGTCGGTGTGAAGGCTGTCAATGACGATGACGAGGTTATGATCATCAATACGGAAGGAATCGTGATCCGTATGAGATGTTCCGGAATCTCTGTGCTTGGCCGCGTTACTTCTGGTGTGAAGCTGATTGATCTTAAGGAAGGCGATATCGTTGCAAGCATCGCGAAGGTGAGAAAGGGCGATGAAGAGACGGAGCTGGATACGGAGGAAGAATCTGAAGAAGTTTAGAACCTTAAGAGAGGCTGATGCATTTTGCATCAGCTTTTTTTGAATATCAATAATAATATATCGAAAAACAATAAAAAAACATTGAAAAACAATATTATTTATGATATAATCGGCACATCAGAGAATGAAGGGTGTGAATATTTATGGACGAACGTCTTATCAGGTTCACGAAGATCGTGCTGGATATTATGTTCTATGGCGGGATGGTGGTATTTGTAACGCTTCCGTTAAGTTTAAAATTTCTTGGGAAATACTATTCAAGCGTGATCAACGAGTATTTTCTGTTTATGCTTGCGGTATTCGGAGCTTCCGGGGTATTTGGGATATTGATCATCAGGCAGCTCCGTAAGATGATGCGGACTGTTATCCAGGAATCATGCTTTGTATATGAGAATGTCAGGAGCCTGAACACGATGGCGGTATTAAGTCTTTGTATCGTAGTGATGTTCGTGATCAAGGTATGTGTTATGCCGACGCCTGCAACGGGGATCATTGTTCTTGTATTCTTCATTGCATCTCTTTTTTGTGAGGTACTTGCACATGTATTTGCCAAAGCGGTGAATTATAAAGAAGAGAATGATCTGACAATATAAGGGGGTGATGCTGTGGGAATCAGGATAAATATAGACGTGATGATGGCACAGCGCAAGATTGGGCTTACAGAGCTTGCAGGGAAGATTGATATCACTCCGGCCAATCTGTCTATATTGAAGAATAATAAGGCTAAGGCAGTGAGGTTTTCAACACTGGAGGCAATCTGCAGAGAGCTAAGGTGCCAGCCCGGAGATATTATAGAGTATCTGCCGGAAGATTAGTTAATATAATTGACAAATGGATTTTATGGAGGTGAAGTCTATGAAAGAAAATATTTTAATCATGAAGCTTCGTGACAATTACAAGTATTTTGGAGGCTTAAGCCTGATATATGGAATTATTTTTACGTTCTGCTTATACAAGAATATATCCGGGATCACATTTCCCATATGTGTAGGAGTGACTATCGCTTTTGCCGTATTGTTTATGAAGAAGATTAATTATAGGCTTATGAAGCACTCGCTCCCTTACCTGGCTGGCATGGGGCTGCTGGGATTGTCTTCTGCGTTTACAACTTCAATTTTTATGCACTTTTTTAATATCGTCGGTATTCTCCTTCTGTTTATGGTATTCATGCTTCATCAGTTTTATAATGATTATAATTGGAATTTTCCGGCGTATCTGAAGAGAATCCTTATCCTGATGGGAACGACGGTTCAGTCTTTTCCATATCCTTATTGGCATGGGGGATGGTTTTTCAGCAAGAATAAGAATATCAGGAGGAATAATACCTTGATCGCCATAGTGATCGGATTCATGGTAGCGCTGGGGATATTGTGTATAACGCTGCCTCTTCTGTTAAGGTCGGATATTATGTTCTCTAAATTATTCGGTAAGACACTGGATTACATTAATTTTGCAACATTATTCGGAATCAGTCTGACATTCGTTATAGGATTCACACTGCCCTATGCTTTCTTTGTGGCCCTATGCAGATATAACCTGACCGAGACATCCCGGCAGTACGCGGAATCCGGGATTATAATGCCGGCAGACGGGATGAATCCTGCTGCAGCTTATGGACGCCGGGTGAGATATTTTGATCCAGTGATCGGAATTACATTTACAAGTATTGTAAGTTTCATCTATCTTATCTATTGCGCCATACAGATCCTGTATCTGTTCATTGGCATGAAAGCAGGGCTTCCGGAATATGTCACCTATGCGGAATATGCCAGGGGAGGTTTCTGGGAAATATTATTTGTCAGTGTGATTAATTTCATCATGGTGCTGCTGTGTATGTATCTTTTCCGAGAAAATGTGATCCTTAAGGTGATTCTTACTATTGTATCGGGGTGTACTTTTGTTATGATCATCTCGTCGGCATACCGGATGATGATGTATGTCGGCGAATATTATCTTACATTCCTGAGGATACTGGTACTGTGGTTCCTGGTCGTACTGGCGCTCATTATGGCAGGAGTGGTGGTAAGTATCTATAAGGGCAGGTTCCCTCTGTTCCATTATATCGTGGCAGTAGTTGGTGTGATGTATATCTTGTTCTCATTTTCCAGGCCGGATGTGATCGCGGCAAAGTATGATCTTGCACACTGGAAGGGGACTTCGGATACGGACCTCTATTATCTGATGTATGAGACGAATTCCATCGATGCAGCGCCGGAGATCGCGAAGATTGACCTGAGTGATGAAGAGTGGGGATATGCGGACAATGAATATATGAGTCAGAGTATGTACAATTATTTTCTCAATATTTCAGAAGAAAATGAGGGGATTTATTTCAGAAAAGCCAATTATTCCAGAATCCGTGCGAAGATTGCCGCGGACCGTTATCTTGAAGAACACAAGAATGAGTATTGATATTCCTCCAAAAAAATGTTTTAATAAAGTGGGAAATCTATGATAAGGAGTAATACTCATGAAAAGAATACTGTATATGGTATTGCGTAACATAATTCTGGTACCATTTATGTGGATAAAATTATGCTATCATGCATCACATGTGGATAAATATACGGAAGAAGAGCATTTCAGGATGCTGGAATTCATCGTGCGCCGGGCAAATAAAGGGGGTAACGTGACAATCGATGTTCATGGGCAGGAGAATATCCCTGCCGAGAATGGTTTCATGTTCTTCCCCAACCATCAGGGGTTGTTTGATGTGCTTGCAATCCTGGAAGCGTGTCCCAGGCCCTTTTCTGTAGTGGCGAAAAAAGAAGTGGCACATATACAGTTTCTAAAACAAGTATTTGCTTGTATGAAAGCCTACACATTGGACAGGGAAGATGTAAGGCAGGCTATGAAAGTGATAACAGACGTGTCGAAGGAAGTTATGAACGGAAGAAATTATATTATATTTGCCGAAGGGACTCGTTCTAAGAATGGCAATCAGGTTCAGGAGTTCAAGGGCGGAAGCTTCAAGGCGGCGACCAAGGCCAAATGTCCGATTGTTCCGGTTGCATTAATAGATGCATTCAAGCCCTTCGACACGAATACGATCAGCCCGGTAAAGGTGCAGGTACATTTCCTTGCACCCCTGTATTATGATGATTATAAGGATATGAAGACGAAAGAGATCGCTGCTCTGGTTAAGGAGAGGATACAGAAGACGATACGAAAGAATAGTTAAAATAAAAAAAATGATTGACAACGATAGTAAGGTTTAGTATAATAATTATCGCTTGGAGAAATACTCAAGAGGCTGAAGAGGCGCCCCTGCTAAGGGTGTAGGTCGGGTGACCGGCGCGAGGGTTCAAATCCCTCTTTCTCCGTGAAACTGTTCGAAACAATGTTTTGAACAGTTTTTTTAAAAAATTTAAAAAAGTTGTTGACAGGATTCGCCAAATATGGTAATCTGATTTAGCTGTCAGATGAAAGCAATTTGAAAAATGACAGCGAAAAAGAAATTTTAAAAAATTAAAAAAAGTTGTTGACAAACTGAGAAAGATATGGTAATCTATCATAGCTGTCGCAAGCAAGACAACAGCAACGAACCTTGATAATTAAACAATAGACAACATCCCTGAAAATTTCTTGTAAGAGAAAAATTCAGAAATTCAGAACGAGACATCGAAAGATGTCAACCTTAAAACAGTAAAGTAAACGGGAAAAGAAAAGCGAGCATTTTTCTTGACCCGGATTGGACTTGAAGGATGCTTCGGCAGTTCTAAGTTCGAGAATATCTCGCTGAGAACTGCGAAGCGTCTAAACGCTAAGGCTTGTGTAAAACCAAACCTAAGCTTTTTAGACGAGAGTTTGATCCTGGCTCAGGATGAACGCTGGCGGCGTGCCTAACACATGCAAGTCGAGCGAAGCACTTTAATTCGATTCTTCGGATGAAGATTTTTGTGACTGAGCGGCGGACGGGTGAGTAACGCGTGGGCAACCTGCCTTACACAGGGGGATAACAGTTAGAAATGACTGCTAATACCGCATAAGACCACAGTACTGCATGGTACAGTGGTAAAAACTCCGGTGGTGTAAGATGGG
>Ga0137308_100730_pt1 | contig 45643 bp, 36 predicted proteins | sample Inofrocosms_June_FD_97181 | JGI IMG/M metagenome (GOLD analysis project Ga0137308, IMG submission 97181) | Mouse cecal microbial communities from Vienna, Austria - N-Acetylneuraminic and N-Acetylglucosamine D2O microcosms_June | ecosystem: Host-associated > Mammals > Digestive system > Large...
CTTTAATTGCAGTCTCAAAGTCCTCGTCCGCCACACCGATTATAATATTCAGTTCGGAGGAACCCTGATCTATCATCTTCACATTGACATTTGCATGTGCCAGCGCAGAAAAGATTCTGCCCGCCGTACCTCTGGTGGATTTCATGCCGCGTCCTACCACAGCTATCAGTGCCAGATCGGATTCAATCTCAATGGCATCCGGCTGTGCCAGCCTGTGAAGTCCGGCCACCACTTTCTGTTCCTTGTGTATAAATTCGTCCTGATGCACGAACACAGTCATGGTATCGATGCCGGACGGTACATGCTCGAAAGAAATGCCGTTCTCCTCAAAAGCGTGCAGCACCTTTCTGCCGAAACCGATCTCGGCATTCATCATGTCTTTCTCGATATTGACGGAGCAGAATCCCCTCTTTCCCGCAATTCCGGTGATAACATACTTGGACTTCTGACAGGTGCTTCCCACAATCCAAGTACCGCTGTCGTCAGGTGCGTTGGTATTGCGGATATTAATGGGTATACCCTTCTGGCGCACGGGGAAAATAGCGTCCTCATGAAGCACGGTAGCCCCCATATAGGAAAGCTCCCTCAGTTCTCTATATGTAATGACATCAATTCCCTCGGGGTTTTGAATGATTCTGGGATCTGCAATGAGAAAGCCCGACACATCCGTCCAGTTCTCGTATACATCCACCATCGCCGCCTTCGCCACGATAGAACCCGTGACATCGGAGCCGCCTCTGGAGAACGTCTTCACCGTTCCGTCCGGCATTGCGCCATAGAATCCGGGGATCACCGCCTTACCGCAGTTGGAAAGTCTTTCGGAAAGCACCTCGTCCGTCTTGTCCGCGTCAAAATTTCCCTCTTCGTTAAAGAAAATAACCGCAGCGGCATCTATAAATTCATACCCCAGATAAGCCGCCATTATTATACCGTTGAGATACTCTCCTCTGGATGCGGCATAGTCTTTTCCTGCCTTTTCCTTAAATTTTTTCTCGATGGTTTTGAATTCATCGTTTAAACTAAGGCTTAAGTTCAAGCCGTCGATAATTTCCTGATATCTGGCGGTAATTGCGGCCAAAGCTTTCTTATACTCTTTGCCGTTCTCGGCCTGCTCATAACATGCATACAGCATATCCGTGACCTTTGTGTCTTCCTGAAAACGCTTTCCGGGCGCGGAAGGCACCACATACTGTCTGCTCTTATCCGCACGGATAATATCTCCGACTTTTTTGAACTGCTCTGCACTTGCCAGAGAGCTTCCTCCGAATTTTACTACCTTAGACATTTTTCCTCTGCTCCTCATATTTGTTAAACTATTTCTTAAATTACACCGCCTTCATAGAACCGCTCTGCGAAATCTCAATTCCATACCAGATTTTAAAATACATTGCCCTACAGCAAGCGTATTCTTCCCAGCGCTTTATCGCCCAGTGTCGCATATTTTTCCCGAAAAGTCTTTTCCTTCATGACATCGGTAAATATGCCCAAATCGTCCTCTCGCCCCGGCGCTTCAAAGACCTTGCCCGGAAAAACTGCCTCCGCCTCCGCTCTTGCCGACGCCTTAACCCTCACAAAATACGAATACTCTGTCTCCGCTATATCCGCCAGCTCCGCGCTCCCCGCCTCCCAGCGGCAGGAAATCGTTCTCCCTTGGTTTCTTGCACATTCTATGACGTCCGACACCACGGCGCTGGCAGTGGGAAGCTTTCCGGCTCCCCGCCCGTAGTACATGGAATCCCCCAGCATGTTGCCGGAGATGAAGACAGCGTTAAACACATCGTTTACCATGGCAAGGGGATGCGTATTGCTGACGAAAAACGGTGACACCATGGCAAGCACTCTTCCGTCTTCCAGCATCCGCCCCAGAGCAAGAAGCTTAATCGCCATCCCCGCCGCCTTTGCATATTCGAAATCGGCGGTAGTAATCTTTGTAATTCCTTCCGTATAGATCTTCTCGGAATCCACATTTTTTCCCGCCATAAGTGAAGAGAGAATGGCCAGCTTGCGGCAGGCGTCATACCCTTCCACATCCGCCTCGGGATTCCGCTCCGCATAGCCCATTTCCTGCGCCTGCTTTAATACATCCTCAAACGCCGCCCCTTCACTGCTCATCTTAGTCAGTATATAATTGGTGGTTCCGTTTACGATCCCCAGAACGGCCAATATTTTTTCTGCCGTCAGAGAACTGTTTATAGGACGGATAACGGGAATTCCCCCGCCGACGCTGGCTTCGAACAGATAACTGCAGCCTTGCTCCTTGGCAAGGGAAAGCAATTCGGGACCATGCTTTGCCACCAGCTCCTTATTGGAAGTACATACACTCTTTCCCTTCTCCAAAGCCTGCTTTGTAAACTGGTATGCCGCACCCGTACCGCCCATAACCTCACACACCACCGAAATCTCCGGATCCTCCAAAATAAGATTAATGTCATGGACTACCCTGTCCTCGTATGGGTCGCCGGGAAAATCCCGGAGATCAAGAATATATTTTACATGCAGCTCCTCTCCGGCGCTTCCGCTCACCTGATCGTTATTCCTCTCAATTACCTCCACAACTCCGCTTCCCACGGTGCCGTATCCCAAAACCGCAACTTTTATCATAATCCGTTACCTCTCAATCTGCCGCACTCCTGTCGGCGCTTATTCTTTGGCCAATATTTTCACATGGCGGACGCCCTTTTGTTCCTCCAGCTGCAGCACCATCTTTGAGATGTCGCCGGTGGTCGGCAAAATCTGAACGCTCAGGCTTAAGGACGCAATTCCGTTAATAGGAATACTCTGGTGGATGGTCAGGATATTGGCATGATATTCCGCAATTATTTTCAGCACATCCGACAAAAGTCCCGGTTCGTCATCCATCTGAAACGTCAGTGTGAGAGTCTTTCCCTGTGAGTTGTCATGAAACTGAAAAATATCATCCTTGTACTTATAAAAAGAACTGCGGCTGATACCAACGGCATCAACCGCTTCTTGGACAGTCAAAACCCTTTCCGACTCCAAAAGCCTCTTTGCCTCGACAACCTTCAACAGTACCTCCGGTACAGCCTTTTGCCTTACCACGAAATATTTTGCCTTTTCTTCCATATTCGTTCTGATACCCCTTGTCCGCTTCATAAAAGGGTGTGTCAACATCCTTCCTTTACAACGATTCAGCATTCCTGACAATGGAATACGTTCCTAAAATTCCGTTATTCAAAAGCAGCTTTCTTCCTCGTATCCGAGCATACTGCTAACGGCGGCACAAGCAATAAGTGAACGGCCTCGCAAAGATCAGCGAAACTCGCGGGAGTGTTGTATGAAACGTGCAAACAATTCCGTCAATGTTTTTGCCACACAGACACTTGTCTGCCATTGAGAGATATTTTAGCATAAGTTTTTCAGAAGCACAAGTATTTTTTGAACAAAAAAGCTCCCCGGCCATTTTGAAAGCCTGACTGCCCGCCATGTTTCCGGCCAAAAAACAACCGGCAGAAACAATACGCGGACGGTTACAGGAAATACTCTCGAAAGGATCGGGGAGTCCCTATATACATTAATTAATATGTCTCAAAAATATCAGCACAGAGGATATTTGTCGGTCAGTGTCTGCACGATTGCACGGGCTTCGGGAATCCTGCCTTCACCCTCCTTGATCACCATGGCAATGGCTTCCGCAATCTTATCCATATCCTCCGCATTCATACCTCTGGAAGTAACTGCGGGTGTGCCCAGACGAACTCCGCTGGTCACAAAAGGAGACTGGGGATCGTTCGGAATGGTATTCTTGTTGCAGGTAATATGAGCGGCATCCAAAAGCTTCTCAACCGCTTTTCCGGTAAGGCCGTAATTTGTCAGATCCACCAGCATTAAATGATTGTCCGTACCGCCGGAAACGATCTTGATTTCTCTGTCCAGCAGCCCCTTGCACAACGCCTGTGCGTTGTTGATAATATTTTGCTGATATATCTTGAACTCGTCACTCAGCGCCTCTTTAAAGCAGACTGCCTTTGCGGCGATCACATGCATCAGAGGACCGCCCTGAATGCCGGGGAAAATAGCCTTGTTAAAATTATATTTCTCATTCACCGCATTGCTGGAAAGAATCATTCCGCCGCGGGGTCCGCGCAAGGTCTTGTGGGTTGTGGTAGTGGTAACGTCTGCGTAAGGGATGGGGCTGGGATGAAGTCCGGCAGCCACCAGACCCGCAATATGAGCCATATCCACCATGAGCACGGCGCCGACCTCATCGGCAACCTCGCGGAATTTCTTGAAATCAATGGTGCGGGCATATGCGGAAGCTCCCGCAATGATCATCTTGGGCTTTGCTTCCAGAGCGATCTCCCGCAGCTTGTCATAATCAATAAAACCGTCGTCATTTACACCGTAAGGTACAATATTAAAATATTTTCCGGACATGTTAACCGGACTTCCGTGTGTCAGATGTCCGCCGTGATCCAGATTCATACCCATGATCGTATCGCCGGGCTTACAGACGGCAAACTGCACCGCCATATTAGCCTGCGCGCCGGAATGGGGCTGTACATTTGCATATTCACAGCCGAAAAGCTCCTTTGCCCTGTCTCTCGCCAGATCCTCCACTACATCCACGCACTCACAGCCGCCATAATATCTCTTTCCGGGATATCCCTCCGCATACTTGTTGGTCAAAGGACTGCCCATTGCCGCCATGACAGCCTTGCTTACCCAGTTTTCGGAAGCAATCAGCTCAATATGGCTGTTCTGCCTCTCCTGCTCGTCAAGGATGGCCTGAGCAATCTCGGGATCGACATTTTTCACATCTTCTAAAGAATACATTCCAAAATCCTCCTGTTGTATTAAGTGTTAATCACTGCTTGGGACTCAGCCCGAGAATTTGCATAGAAATGCGCTCTTGAACGGACGCACTCATCGCACATTTCCATGCAAATTTATTCCACGCTAAACAATTATCGTCCACATCCGCGCCATTGGCTAAAGGAATCCTATGCCCGTTTCTCAGACCGGCGTATAAGCTGTATCAAAGCAACCGTTCAGACAGCCCCTTCCGCGAAGCCATAACCGCTACGAACCAAATTATAGCATAGAATCTGCGGCTTGCAAAGGATTTTGTTTACGAATGCTTCATATATTGATACAATAGGTAACAGTTCACAGCAACCTATGCACAGAAATCACAAAACTGCGATTTCGCGCATGTCTGTCTCGGGTTTATCACGCAGAAACAGCGTGAAAACACCTCGCGGCGACAGCAAGTGAACAGTAATACAATAGTTATTATTCGCAGTAACATACAATAGAGTTGCAGCAAATCCCTCTGTCAGGGCGTTTCGTAACTGCCGCTTCGAGGCGGCGCCATGTACGGCCGTACATTGGCATTGTTTTATGTGAAAAACTGCAAAATTCCATATTGCGAAAGATGAGGTTATTTATATGTATCATATTATTATTAATCCGCGTTCCCGCTCCGGAAGAGGACTTAAAATATGGAAAGACATCATTGAGCCGAAGCTGCACAGGGACGGAATCGTATACCGCAATTATTTTTCGGAACGGCCGGGTGACGTAGCCAGACTGGCCGGAGAAATCACTTCCGCCGTCGGGAAACCTTTTACTCTGGTTATCCTCGGCGGGGACGGTACCGTAAACGAAGCGCTGTCCGGCATCAAAGATACCTCCCAAGTCACTCTGGGATACATTCCCACCGGCTCCAGCAATGATCTGGCAAGAGATCTGAAAATTCCCAAGGAGCCTTTGGAAGCGCTGGAGCTTATTTTGAGCGGAGGAAGCGTCCATCACATGGACTTAGGCATTGTCACCTATGCCGACGGAGAGACAAGACCCTTTATTGTAAGCTGCGGCATAGGCTTTGATGCGGCGGTCTGCGAAGAGGCGCTCCGTTCTAAGATAAAAAATATTTTTAACAAAATGGGATTGGGTAAGCTGACCTATCTGGGCATCGCCCTGAAACAATTGTTCGGCGCAAAAGCAATCTCCGGAAAACTGACCTTCGGAAACGGCACTGTCGTAAATATGAAGACCTTGCTCTTTGTAGCATGTATGCTCCACCGGTTTGAAGGCGGAGGCTTTATGTTCTGCCCTGACGCCGACCCTGCAGACGGACTTCTGGATCTCTGTGCCGTGGGTGACCTGCCAAAGCTTTTGATCCTTTTTGCCCTTCCCACCGCTTTCACAGGAAAACATTACCGTTTTAAGGGCATTACCCCCTATCGGGGAGAAACCGTGACCATCGAAACCTCAGCGCCGCTCTGGGTGCACACAGACGGAGAAGTTACAAGAAAAAGCAGTCAAATCACCGTATCCTGCAGACAGAACGCCGTGAAGATGTTATATTAACCGCTGTTTTTCGGTTTCTGTGCAAACGCTTCTGCCCACGGAGTGAATAGTGACTACATCTGAAATCTTAATAAAGCTTAAGAAAAAAGGTATTGCAATTTCCCATTTTCGGGCTATACTACTTAATTGTACGAATTACAATTTATGATAGTCTGCTAAACCCGCGGGATTTCCGTTTTTGCTGTGGAAAGGGCTTATGCCTGAAAGGAATAATGAAAATGAAAAGGTTCAAGGACTTGTATCAAAAATACGGACACGCCGTTCCCTTGCTGCTCTATGGCGCCGTCTATTTAATCTGGTTCACATGGCTGGAGCGTACCAACACGAAAAATTACCATATTATACATATGGCCGTTGATGACCATATCCCGTTCTGTGAGGTATTTATCATCCCGTATCTCTTATGGTTTGCTTACGTTTCCATAGTTGTGGTCTATCTCTTTTTTAAGAATAAGACCGACTATTTTAAGGCATGTGCGTTTCTGTTTACGGGTATGACCGTCTTCCTGATCATATCCACGCTCTTTCCCAACGGGCATGATTTACGGCTTGCCACGATGCCGAGAGACAACATTTTTACGGTTATGATATCCGCCCTCTGGAAGACGGACACTCCCACAAACCTATGGCCCAGCATCCATGTCTACAATTCCATAGGAGCGCATCTTGCGGTAATGCATAACAAAACGCTCAAAAGCAAAAAGCCTCTCTGCATCTGTTCCGGTTTTCTGGCAGTTTCCATCATCCTGTCAACCGTGTTTATCAAGCAGCACTCCGTATTCGATGTCCTCACGGGAATCACTTTGGGGGCTTTCATGTATGTGCTGGTGTACAGACGCGAGTGGATTGCGGCAAACAGAACACAGCGCCATAACAACAAAAAGACACCTCAGGTCGATTAAACCTGAGGTGTTTTGTCAATTAAACTTAAAAATTTTCCGGCATATCTTATAGGCATCCACGGAGAACCTTCGTCCGCCCTTTCCGGGAAGGTTCATTGTATTGCCCATAATTCCCCCCCTCATCCACACGTACAGACGTTTGTCCTTTGTTTTCAAGTATTTCCAGAGTTCTTTCTTCTTCTCCAGATTCTCCTCCGTGTCCGAACGGATCAGCAATACGGAAGAGATGGTAGTAATAATTTCCAGATAATTCCGCATGTATTGATACAAACGTTTATTCCTGAGAATTTCCTGTTTCTTCTCCACCAGATAATCCATCATAATCTTGTTTACCTGAATCTGCTGGTCGATACGTGATATCATTATCTCCTCGTTCACCGACTGATCTTCCCGCCCAATGTAATAGCGGTACAGGTTAACATCAAGGTAATAAAGCTTCCGCACATAGGGCAGCGGCTCAAAGACATACAGGTTGTCCACATAAAAGGTATGCTCCGGCAGGCGGATTCCGCACTCCTTCAACAGCTTGGTACGGAAAATGACGGAATGCATCAAAATATAATGTCCTTTGCCGAAATGGCGGCAGTCCTCCCATGCAACTATTTTGTCTGCCGGAAGAATGTGCCGGTAATGCATTACTTTTTTACGCTTTTCCCCTTCCTTCTCATAGACAAAATTACACACCAGCATGTCCAGTGTCTCACTGCCCCCTGTCAGCTCCTTCAGTGTGTCCAGTACTTGAAGGTACGCTTCTTTTTTCAGCCAGTCATCGCTGTCCACCACCTTAAAATAGAGTCCCGTGGCATTGTCGATTCCCGTGTTTACCGCAGAGCCGTGCCCGCCGTTTTCCTGATGCACCGCTTTGACAATGGACGGATACTTTTGGGCATAATCGTCTGCAATTTCCGCCGTTTTATCCTTGGATCCGTCATCCACAATAATGATTTCCACATCCTCCCCGCCTGCCAGCAGGGATTCCACACATTTTCTCATATACGCTTCCGAGTTATAGCACGGAACCGCTATCGACAACAATTTCATTTTCCCGTTTCCTCCTAGAGCGTGTTTGCAGGCTTCTTTCCGCCTTTTCCGTCTCCGGAAATGCCAAGTTTTATGCTCAAATATTTGGTATATGCCCCAAAAGCCGAGGGTATCGGATATTTCCCCTCCGTCTCCCTTGGCTCAATATATATCCAATCCTCCGGTTCCCGCCCCGCTTCTCTCGGTTCCAGCTCGTCCACACGTACCATATATCCCTTCATATGCCACTCCCTGTGGGAGAAAATATGTTTGGCATCCTCAAGCGCTTGGACACGCAGTGATTTCAGACCCTTCCGGGCAAGGTAAGCCGTTACCTCCTCGGCGGTGCAAAGACCCGGCATGGAAGGGAACTCATACATCCCCGCAAGCAGTCCCTTTTCCGTCCGTTTGCGGATTGCCGCCCGGTTCTCGTCCCGGATGATCAAGACGGTTCTCTCCTCTACGGTACGCGGCTTTTTTACTGCCTTTTGAGGAAACAGCTGTTCTTCTCCCGCCTGATGTGCCAGACAGATTTCCCTCAGAGGACAGCTTCCGCATAAAGGCTCGCCGTTGGGGATACAGACGCAGGCTCCGATCTCCATCATTGCCTGATTAAAGTCCCCGGGGCGGTCAGCGGGTATAATTTCCCTTACATCCTTTTCCACCGCCGCCTTAACCTTTGCATCATCAGCCAGCCGCCCGTCCCGTCTGATTCTGGACAATACCCGGAGTACATTGCCGTCCACTGCGGGAACCGCCTCTCCATAAGCGATGGAAGCAACCGCTCCCGCCGTATAGCTGCCGATTCCTTTTAGTTTTAAAAGCTCCTCATATTTTGAAGGCATTCTCCCTCCGTATTCCTCCTGTATCTGAACGGCGGCCTTCTGCAGATTCCGCACCCGGTTATAGTAGCCCAAGCCCTCCCAAAGCTTTAATAAGGTTTCTTCCTCCGCTTCCGCCAGAGCCTTTATATCGGGAAGTTCCTTTATGAATCTCTCAAAATAAGGTTTTACGGCTTCCACTCTGGTCTGCTGCAGCATAATTTCCGACACCCAGACCCTGTAAGCCGTAGGCTCGTCTCTCCATGGAAGGTTACGCCTGTTCTCATCATACCACCGAAGAAGCGGTTTGGGAATACGGTTCAATCGTTCAAAGTCCTCCCCAAGCTTTACGGGAACAGGGCGGTTAATCCACATGGAATCCGGTGTTACCCGGCAGTCATAGGCGAGAATCTCCACTCCGGCCTCCGCCGCCTTGCAGAGCGCTTCCGCAAACTCTCTGTGAGTGTCATAATTAGGGGAAAAATAACGGACATCCTCCATCTGAATCACAAAAAGCACAAAAACTCTGTACCCGCGGCGGCGAGCCTGTATCAGCTCCTCCACATGCTTCACCGCTCTGTCGGAGGGAGCGTCGGGAAAACGAACCACTCCCTCTTCCTCCAGTGTGACTCCTTTTACTTCTATAAAAATCTTTTCCGAGGCAGTCTCCACATAAAAGTCAAACCGGGAATTGCCGTAAACCGTCTCCGGCCGCACCGAAACAAGGCCGGGGAAGAGCTCTTTGGTAAGAAGCCACTCTCCCACAACCTTGTTCGGCGCCTGAGAATCCATATTGATCATTCGTGTTCCTTTTTCCACCGCCACAAGGTCATAGGCGGTGGAACGTCCCGGATTATCGCTCTTTTCAAGGTAGACACGGGCGCCTTTTGTCAAAAGCTCCTTGCAGCGCCCCGTGTTTTTGACATGCACCGTCTCCACACTGCCGCCCGTCTCCACTTTTGCGATAAAACGGTTGGGCCGTTCCACAAAACGGCCTGATACTATATGTTTGTACTGCATTCCGGTTCTTTGTTCCTCACAATCTACAGTCCCCCCATGCATCCGGCAGCTCCGCCATGCGTGAAAGTCTGGGGGGTTTCTGTGAAAATGCACACAAAACGGGCAAATGCAGCCCATTTTGGCTCGCGGCAGTCTTGGTGTTTCACTTTCGTTTATCAGCCGAGAACGGCGGCTTTGATATCCGAATCGTTTTCCTTCAAATCCTCCCGCCGGTAAGGCACTCGCGCCGCGGGAACGAATTCCGCCGCTCCGGCAGTATGAACCGTCTGGTCATCAAAGAAAATCTGTGCGCCGAAGGCTTTCAGTATTTCCTTTTTTTCCAAGCCTCCCAAGAAAAACACCTCATCCACCCGGACATCCCATGCCTTGATGGTGCGCAGCACCCTCTCATGCGCCGGTGCGCTGCGAGCCGTCACAAGAGCCGTCCTGATGGGGCAGTCCTCATAGGCGAATTCCTGCTGCAAATCGGAAAGCTTTTTCAGAAATTTCGCAAAAGGCCCTTCGCGAAGAGGCTCCATGGCATGAGCCCGCTCGTTTTCCTCAAAGGCGGTCAAGCCCTTTTCCCGATAGATACGCTCCGATTCCTCCGCAAACAACACCGCATCTCCGTCAAAGGCAATCCGGATCTGTGCCGTCGCCGTAGGGATACGGCACACCTGATCGTTTTTATATTCCGTACAGATAATCCCCGCCGCAATTCCGTTATCAACGGCGCACTGCACATCCTTTTCACATGCCGACAGAAACAAATCGGTATGGAAAGCGGTTAAATAGGGAGCCAGCGACGCACCGCTGACCAGCACAAAACGGCTGACAGCCAGACCATAATGGGATACGGTGTTAAAGATTCTGAGAGCCGTATTGGGACTGTTGTGGGACATAATGATAACCTCCACCAGATCCTGTTCCGGCTTCCTCTCATTCAGCTGCAAAAGACCCTTAATCAGCTGAAAACCCGGTCCCGGCTTTAGTATATCATTCTCATGTTCCGTCTGGTATCTGCGGTAAGCCTCCAGCCCTTTTGTCTCAAATATCTCATTTTCCACAGTCAGGTCAAATAAGGTTCTGGAGGAAACTCCGATCACCATCTTCTTATTTAATTGATATGCCATAACCCGCTCCCTTCCGGAGACATCTTATCAGAAAACGAATATGTTACCTTAAACGATTGCATTCATAACGCTCCATTGTCAGCAGACAGGTTTTCAGAGATTCATAACGCTCCTCGATATCCCCGTCCTCCACTTCCAAATCACAGGCGATGGCCATGGTGGTAATCATGTCGTCCGTGATACGGTGGTGCAGTCCCGCCAAAATATTCAGACGCTCTTCATAGCTGTCGGCATCCAGAAATTCCAGCACAAAGGGGTCAATATTGAGTTCCTCGGACTCCCCGCCGGATTCCCGTTCCGGCTCCGGAGACGACATTTTCTCCGAAGACGCTCTTCCTTCCACCGACGGCGCCAAAGACAATATTCCTTTCGCCGCTGCATCCGACGATTTTTCGGGGGCTGTGTTCTGCAGGGAAACGGAAGAGCCGGGATTCCTGTACTCGGCCTGAGGATATTTGTCCGCCTCTGCCTTCTGTCTCGCCGCGTCCGGCCCCTGAAGCTCAAAACGGAATTCCTGTGCCGCGTCCGGATACTTCTCCCTGTCCACCGGACCGACAAACATGGCAAGGGGGCGGGCATATGTTCTAAAATCACCGTACATGGCCTGATAGACCACCAATGTCTCCCCCGTCTCGGTATGTTCTGCAATTGCTGTAATCTGATATAGATTCCCTTTAAAATGTTTATAGATTTCATGTGGCTTGGGAATAAATGACATCCGGAGGTCTCCTTTCGATCAACCAAACGCTTTACGGCAAAAGATACTGCCGGAAGCTGATTCAAAGTTATTTGATAATTATATATAAAATAAAAAAATTGGTCTAAAGGAAGTATACCCCTATTTTCAAAAAATGTCATGTAATTCCAATAATTCGAACAAAAGAAAATCAAAAAAAGAAAATAAATAAGAAAATTTCCTGTCCGAACTGATTTGCAGGCTCCCGTTTACAGATTTATACGGAAAACACATTCTTGATCCGTAAAAAAGAAATCCTCCAATCCGTCCGTCAGCCGTTTCCGCTCTTCTCCGCTTAATGCCTTTATTCTGCTGTGATGAATGCTGAGGGTGTATACCCTGCTTCCGTCCCCATTCACCACCCGCGTGAGCATTAAGCCGCTGTTCTCATATCCTTGCCGTACAAGATATTCTCCGACCTCCTTCACTAATATCTGCTCTCTTTCCCGGTAATATCTTTCCGACTCCTCTCCGCCGAAATCCGCTCTGCAAAGCGCCGTGCCCGTACAGCAAAAGGCCGTAACAACCACTAATATAATTGTTACCGCCCAGAACCTTACCTTGCCTGCTCTTCTCTTCATTGTACTTTCCTCCGTTCCTTGTTCTTTGATACAGGCATTATATAAAATTATAAGTCCGTTAAAACTCTCTTAAATTCTTAAGGCTCTTTATGCGCCAATCATTCCGCCAAAACTCCCAATGCAGCAAACCCATGGCTGAACAACAGCTCGTTTGCCTCCATGATTGTCTGTTCCCGGTTCAGTGCAAACAGAATCAATGCATCCCTCTCGTCTCTGGCATACAACTCCCTGTTACAGGACAGTTTCAGCATTTTCTGCGTTTCCTCACTGGAGAGGCACAGCCCGAAGGCCATGGAAATCAGCTTATCCCGGGAAGGCGTTCTCCTTCCGGAAAAAATCTGATATACATACACCCTGTCCAGAAGGGACCTTCGCACTACGTCAGCGCGGTTAAGCCCCTTTTGGGACAGCATCCGGTTCAGATAATCAGGAAGAGTATCTGCTATCATATAATTCTGATTGGTTTTCAAATAGTCCTCAATATCCGTTGACGCTTTAATCTCATGATGCAACTCTTCCGTTGTTTTATTTTCCATATTGCTTCTCCTTCAAACTGTATGCTATAATTTTACCAAATCGGCGAAAATATGACAAGACGGAAAGAACCGAATTATGCGGACATGGGGCATAAGTTTGGAAGTAAACTTCCAAATATTGATTGATATGTGTGCTAAAGCACACTAGGGGTATAAGTTTGGAAGTAAACTTCCAAGTATTGATTGGTATGTGTGCTAAAGCACACTTGGGGTATAAATATGAAATACAGTGAAATAAAATGTTTGAAACAAGGGGAAAAGAGCACGGTACAACTGGTGCGTGAACAAAACAGCGAACAAATATTTATACGAAAAATATTAAAAGGACAGCATCCCATTTACCAAACTTTGCAGAACGCTCCCCACCCTTGTCTGCCAAAGCTATATGACATTACCGTCTCCGAAGAATCCACAACGGTTATCGAAGAATATATTAAGGGTCAAACTTGCGGCGCCGTAGAATTGTCCGAAAAGCAATTTCTAAACCTTGTCAGAGAATTATGTTCCGTTCTGGAATTCCTGCACGGAAAGGGCATCATCCACCGTGATATTAAGCCTTCCAACATCCTCCTTACGGAGGACGGGCATATACGCCTCATTGACTTTGACGCCGCCCGTATACCCAAGGAAACGGTGGAGCAAGACACAATTCTTTTGGGCACCAGAGGCTTTGCCCCGCCGGAGCAATACGGCTTCTCCCAAACCGACGAACGGGCAGACATTTATGCTCTGGGAGCCACCCTGAACCTGCTCTTGGGAGAGAAAAAACGAAAACCCCGCTATATAAAAATAATTCGGAAGTGTATGAATCTGGATCCGGAAAAACGATATCAGACCGTAAAACAGATACGGCAGGCTTTTTTCCATACCGAAAGAAATATCCTTTGCGGTTTTGCGGCGCTTATCCTGATTGCCCTTGCAGGAAGCTGCGCGGTCGCTCTGCCACCTTTCCTAAAAGGCAATCCGGCAGACAGCGAAAACGGGGACGCTTCCCTCACGGTTCTGCCCGTGCCGGAGTTCCCCCATTGGGACGGCGAAACAGGCACGGCGGCATGGGGGAATGTGCCGGAATCGGGCATTGCGGATGAAGTACAATTCTATTTGAGATTATATAGGAGAGATACGGAAACCCCTCCGAACCCTGATGACGGTGATTGGTATTATGAGTGCAAAGTAAGAATGGGAGGCTCCAATAGAGAAGACGAAATTCAGGCATGGAACCTTACGCCTGCCTTGGATAAGAATGGATATTACTATTTTACCGTAGCATCCGTCGGAGACGGCATACACTACACGGACAGCCCCTATGCCGTTTCGGATGTTTTCGAATATACAGGGGATGCCGCCCCTTCTTTACCTCCTCCCACAGGCCTTGCATGGGCATTGTATGAAGAAGATAATACCCGGCTCTATTATGCAGCATGGGACAACCTCGACGATTATGACGGCAACGACTGGTTTAATGTAACCGTATATGACGAGACCGGAGCCTATGTAATGAATAATACATGGTCAAAGAGCAATATTTTAAAAAGAGACAGAAACGGAATACGTATACCAGCGGAATTTTTAATAGCCGGGCCGGACAAGGCATACCGTTTTACCGTTCAAGTCTATTCTTCGCGGCCCAACGAATACCGGCCAAGCCCCATGCCGGATCCCCCGCCGGAGGAATACTATAGTCCATGGCTTCTATTCGGCCCCCAAAGTGATAAATGACCTTTCACCAATAACTTTTTCTGCAATGTCTGCCGGCAGCATACCCGAGCCAAAGATATTCCGTATATACTTTAGAAGTATTCGTCACGAAAGTCCCATCGTCATTACGGCACCGCAAAGTGTTTTTATACTTTGCGGCGCAGATGGTACACATGCGGGCAAAAGTCCGACAATTCTAAAGTACAGGAGGAACTACTACTATGAAAAAGAAAGCAATATTGGCAGCATCTCTGGCTCTTGCATTGATGGCATCGCCCTTCGGCGGCATGAATGTGTCTGCAGAGGAAGGGGAGAATGTTTCCGTTCAGGATGAGAGCCGTGCCGCAGCACCTGTGGAAAAGGAAACACTGGGGGCACCTCGCAATGTCCGGTTCTCCGCGGATCTGGGATGGTGCACTTTTTCTTTTCCCGCTACTTATTTCGGCCCCTATCAGGCGCATATATGGGTTTATCGGGACGGCGAGCTGGCTCGGGAGTACAATACCCTCGGCGATAACAGTAATCCGTGGAACTTCTATGTAAGGCAGGGAGAGGCAGGCGGCCGCTACTACTCGGTCCAAACACCTTTCTATCAGGATCTGGAAGACTCCGGCTCTTACTATTTTAAGGTACGCATGGAAAAACTATTGCCTGACGGCCTTGCCGTAAGTGCAACGGTTACTTCAGAGACGGTGCAGTATATCCGCCCCGATCAGGCATTGGAAACCACAACAGGTTATTGGGATACGGAAAAAGAAGGCCTTTTCCATTATACATCCGTAGACGGCGCCGCAGGATATGAATATCGCCTGTACAAGCAGTCCGGCAGCCGGTGGATGCCTTGTATCCTTCGCAGTACTGCCGGCGGCACCTATACCAGCATAGGCCATCTTTCCGCATTCAGCAGCATAAACCCTGACAGCCCCAGAGACGCAGGCGGCGAGGACAGAACCATAGATTTTACTAATGATATATTCGGAAACCCCTATGTGGATCCGGAAGGCAGCTACTGTGTCACAATAAGGGCGCTGAGTGGCGATCTGAATGAAACCGCCAACGGCTCAGAGGGCGCGATGTCCGATGCACTGCAGATCGGAAGGGGTTCCGTTTCCGATTCCGATCCCGGACAAGAGGATACGGATACCTCCTCCACCTTGGAATCCCGGATAGAAACGGCACAGTCCGGTGACGTGATCCAAATGCAGGATGTCACTACCTTATCCTCCTCCGAAGTAAAACAGCTTCTGGAAAACGGACTGACGCTGGAGATGGAATACACCTATGAGGGTGTTGACTATAAAGTCCGCATTCCCGCCGGGGCATCCATGGACGAAAGCATCCCTTGGTACGGTCCTCTGTATCTGGCACAGCATTACGGCGTCAGCCGTTTGGGCGGGACATCCGCCGCAGGAGGCCCCTCTTATACCGTACAAAAGGGAGACACTCTCGGTAAGATTGCCCGTGCCAACAATATGTCGCTGGCCGAACTGACGGCAAAGAATCCTCAGATTAAAAATGCGGATGTCATCATTCCCGGACAGACCATCCAAATCAAATAAATCGGGCAGAGAAGATTTCTTTCCGCACTTTCCAACTATAGCAACGGCGGAAGCTTATAGGATTATAAGCTTCCGCCGTCTTTGTCATTGAAACATCTATTCGTTACTATATTCCGCAGATCTGTCACATTTTATTTACACACCCTCATATAACCATAGAAAATCTTCATTCCGTTCACACTTCCAGACATGCCGCCATCGGCGGCACAAACAATTTATGAACTGGTGCAAGTCCGTAAGAACGCTGTTCTTGCGTTCTTAAAGGAATGGCAAATCCATTCCTTGGGAATGACTTAGATTTTCTTAGGTTGGGTACAATGCAGGTACAAAGAGGGAGTGTTTACACACCCTCTTTACAACCTTAGAAAATCTTCATTCCTTTCACACTTCCAGACATGCCGACACAGCCGGCACAAACAATCAATGAATTGCCGCAAGGCCGGAAGAATCGCGCAAGCGATTCTTCGAGGAATGACTTAGCTTCTCTTAGGTTGGGTATAAAGAGGGGGTGTTTACACACCCTCTTTACAACCTTAGAGAAACTTCATTCCTTTCACACTTCCAAACATGCCGACGTATTCGGCACAAACAATTTATGAATCGGTGCAAGTCTGGAAGAAGCTCTGCTCCGCAGAGCGTGAAATCACTTAGCGAGGTCTTTCCGAGCTTAGTGATTTCCTTCACACTTGCCATAGGCACATTTGAGGCGGACCGCCGGAATTCCTGCCCGGTTTATCCGCATCCGCAAGCTACGCATACCACTTTGCCTGCGCATGGTACATTTCCCGGTATTTGCCCTCCCGCTGCATCAGCTCCTCATGGGTTCCCATATCTTCGATACGCCCCGAATCCATGACTATGATTCTGTCGGCAATCTGAGCGGAGCCCAGTCTGTGGGTTACGATAAACGCCGTCTTATCTCTGGAGATTTCCGCGAACTTACGATAAATATCCGCCTCCTCCAAAGGATCGATTGCCGCCGTGGGCTCATCAAGGATAATCAGTTCGTGATCCCGGTATAATCCTCTGGCTATGGCAAGCCGCTGCCACTGGCCGCCGGATAAATCGATGCCTCCGAAGTCCTTGCCCAGCATGGTATTCAGCCCCTCCGTCAGCTTCCCGTTGTCCAAAGGAAAGTCGGCTTTCTCCAACACATCCCTGACGACAGCCTCGTTTGCCGCAGTTTTTCCCGTCTCCGATATTCTGACATTCTCGTCCACCGACATCTTATAGGATTGATACCGCTGAAATACTGCGGAAACGCCCCGGTACAGTCTGCTTGGCGCTATCTCACTTGCATCTCTGCCGTCCACAAGCATCCGGCCTTTATCCGGCAGATACAGCCCCGAGAGCAGCCGCGTGAGAGTGGATTTCCCCGAGCCGTTTACGCCCACAATGGCAATGGTCTCCCCTTTTCGCACCGTCAGATTGATGTCCTCCAACGCCGGTTTGCTGCTGTTAGGATAGGTGAAGGAGACTCCGTTCAGCTCTATATTCCCACGCTCTATCGCCCCGGGATCCGTGCCTTCCCTTTCTCTCAGGTTCAAAAACGTATAGTAATTCTGTGCCGCGCCGAAATTTCTGGTGATGGCTCCGATCTGATAATTAAATACACCGTCCATGGTGTCAAACATCTGATCCAGTGAAGAAAAAACCGCAGCAAATGCGCCTACGCCGATTTCTCCCTGAAACAGGTAATAGAACAGCATTATAATCGTTCCCACATACCCCGATAACAGCATAAAGCGCAGCGCAATCATAATAAGCTCCGAACGCTTTGTGGTCTTCCACTGCAAATCCGTGTACTTGTCAAGACTTTTCCCGTAGAGTCTTTTGAAATAGCTCTCCCCGCGCCACAGCCGTGTCTCCTTGGCATACTCTCTGCTGCAGAGGCACTTTTCGAAATATTCATACTTCCTGCGGTGAGGCGCCGACAAGTGTTCCATCTTGGCAAACATGTTCCTTCGGATAAAAGATCCAACGATAGAGGGCAGGAAGGAAAGCGCAAACACCAACAACAGCATGGGCTTGATGGAAAAGAAATAGCAGCCCATGAATACAAAATATGCCATGTTGCTCAGCACAATGGACAACGTGGTAAACACCACCGTCCCCACTGCCTCCATACCTACATAAGCCTTATTAATCTGGTCCAGACAGCGATTATCCTCATAGACAATTGGGTCAATACGGGCAGCCTTTTCATTCAAGAGCGTTCCCATATGTCCCATGATAAGCATGTTAAAATTATTATAAATTAATTGCGACGCCCCTTGCAACAGCAGCGTAAGCACCAAAAACATAGCCATGCCGACACCACACATCAGAGTACGGGAAAGAGTGGCATTCCCCTCTGCCAGACTGCCAACGGAATCAAAAAAGGATTGCTTAAAAAATACGTTTGCCGCCGTGACCACACCCATGACGGCAGCAAATACGATAGCGAAAACCAGCATCACAGGATTCTTTTTCCATTCCAATATCATCACATGGCGTATCATACCAAGCAGGCTTTTCTGCTTCACTGTCCCCTGTTTATCCATCGTCTTATCCATTATGCTTCCACTCCTTCCTCTTTGGAATACCAGCTTTGCTGTGTCTCATACATGGCGGCATAGATTCCTCCCTCCGCCATCAGCTCCTCATGGCTTCCCTGTTCCCTGACACAGCCGTCCTTCAGGACAAAGATATGATCCGACAGCTTAGTGGAGCCCAGTCTGTGGCTGATAAATATGGTAGTCCTGTCTCTGCTGATCTCGCCGAATTTTTCATATAATGCGCTCTCGCTGATGGGATCAAGGGCTGCAGTGGGTTCGTCCAGCAGCAGCACAGGCGAGTCGTTCATCAAGGCTCTGGCCATAGCCAGCCTCTGCCACTGCCCCCCTGACAGATCCACACTGTCCTCATCCAGCTTGCCCAGACGTGTCCCATATCCGTATTTAAGTGCCGAAACGGCGGGCTTTAGGCCGATCTGCTCCGTCACCTCCTGCATACGGGCTCTCAGACCGCCTTCCGCCCTATTCTCTCCTTCCGCCCCAGACTCCATATCGCCCGCCCCCAGACAGATATTCTCCTCCACCGACAGATAATATCTGGCAAAATCCTGAAAGACACAGGAAAAAATCCTAAACCAATCTTCCTGAGGAAAAGTCCTCATCTCTCTGCCGTTATACAGAATCTCACCGTCATATTCCCTGTAAAGCCCCGTCAGCAGCTTGATCAACGTAGATTTCCCCGCTCCGTTTTCCCCTACCACGGCATAATGGACGCCTTCCCTTAATTCCATGGAAAAGTCTTTTAATATATCCGTCTCCGTACCGGGGTAGCGGAACGTCACATGGCGGAATTCCAATGTCTGCAGCTTGGGAATATCCTGCCGCTGCGCCTTACTCCCGCCGGAGGCACTCTGGCAGGAAACATCTTCCGCACCGCCGATCTTTCCCCGGAATTCTCGGCTTTGCGTTCCGCCGGGCGCTTTCCGGTCTTCATTACTCTCCGCCCCGTCAGGAACCTCCTGCCGCTCGGGCAGCGCCGCAAAGGCAGTAAGATCCTTCATATACTCCCTATACCGCGCAATCTGGGACACCGCACGAGTCATCTCCCATCCCATCAGATTGACCAAATCGTAGATGGCCGTGGACAGGGAGATGAACAAACCCACACTCAATGCGCCGGACGCCGTCAAAGGTACCATAATCAGAGATACCATTGATGCCAGAATACTGGTGATAATACTTCCCCCTTCCACATTTGCCGTAAAAACGGCTTCCGCTTTCATATTAATCTTCCTTGCGGTATCGTACTGTTGGTACCACTGGGCGTTCACCGCACCGCCGTACCCGAAGAGGCTTCTTTCTTCCGTAGTTTCCCGTCCGGTTAACACTTCGAAAAGGTACTTGTGCCGTCTCTCATACACGGCCGCCTCCTCACCGGCGCGGTATATCTTCCGGCCTCCCCGAAGGGAGATGAAAACAAGGGGCACCGCCATCACCACCACCACAATGGCCAGCCACCATACATGGGCTGCAATAATCAAAAGCACACCCACGATTCTGGGAATATAGATCACAAAGAAATTCACAAAACGCTGGAGCATTTCCGACAAATTCACTTCCAGCCTGTTTGCCACACGGTTCGTAAGCTCCTCCGTGGCAGGATCCTCCAAAAGATAGTAATCCAGTCTGGTTCGCTTCTTCGTAAATTCCTGCAATACCTGCCGGTTTCCCACAGTGACAAAATGACCGGTGAAAAGACTTCCGATATTGTAGGAAACCCGCTTCCAGCTCACCATGAGCAGCATCAGCACGAACCATAAAATAAGCTTCTTGTCATAGCTTTTATGTACCACCGCTGCAATGGCGCCGTCCAAAAATTCCGCTACCGCAATCACCTGAAATACGTTCACCAGCGCGGTAACAGCCTTCTGTAAAGTGACTAAAACCGTGCTGACCGGCGCACAGCTGAACGGAATCCGGTACATGTCAAGCCATGTATACTTCCGCTTTTTCAATACAAACATTTTCTTCCTCCCCCTTCTTTTGTTCTGGCAGAAACCGTTGTATGGATTTATACATAAACGGTATTGTCAGACCCTTCATTCTGTAAGCTTTACAAATATAACATTATTTTTATCTCTTTGAAAGTGCCTGAACATGAAAGGTGTGATATGGGGGATGAAAGGTTAATATCCGGCGCCAATGAATTTTGTTGATAAATCTATTATACTACATAACGCCAGAATTTACCGTACTGTACTGGTTGAACGTGTATGGCTGGCGTTATGTAGTCGGGTTGCTCGGAAATTTTAACTGTTAAGCAGTATAAAATAAATTTCCCTCTGCCGATACAGCAAAGGGAAACATGCAAAACGGTATCTCTCCACATGTGAAAGTTCTGTCAGAGTTACTGTTAATTCCGTTCACAGCAACCTGTGAGATACCGGAAAATCAACCGCTTCCTATTACACTGTCGAAATCCTCACCCTTGCATCCGGCAACTTTTTGAAACACGGATCCTTCAAAAAGATATTTCAATTGCTGCAATGCTATCGTCTCGCTGCTTAGTATCCCCTGAACGGCCATCTGCAAAGGCTGAATTTCCATCCTTGATTTTCCCGCTAATATCCTCTTTTCGATCCGATTTACTTTTTCCCTTAAGTTTTCCTGAAAGCATGCCGTCGGTTCTCCCTTCATTAGGGAATAATTGCTTTGACTCCCGTCGATAAATTTTGTTTATCACGCAGAAACAGCGTGAAAACACCTCGCGGCGACAGCGAGTGAACAGTAACCGGCATTTCTCTATGCATACCACTTTGCCTGAGCGTGGTACATTTCCCGGTATCTGCCCTCCCGGCGCATCAGTTCCTCATGGGTTCCCATGTCCACGATATGCCCTGAATCCATGACAATGATTCTGTCGGCAATCTGGGCGGAACCCAGTCTGTGGGTTACGATAAATGCCGTCTTATCTCTGGATATTTCCGCAAATTTCCGGTAAATATCCGCTTCCTCCAAAGGATCTATCGCCGCCGTAGGCTCGTCCAGAACAATCATGTCATGGGCGCGGTATAAACCTCTGGCAATGGCAAGCCTCTGCCACTGCCCGCCGGACAGATCTATTCCGCCGAAATCCTTGCCCAGCATAGTATCCAGACCTTCCGACAGCTTTTCGCTGTCCGTGGGGAAATCAGCCTTTTCCAGCGAATCCTCAACGGCCATATTGCCGGCGCCATCCGCAGTACCCTCTTTTCCAGTCTCCGAAATTTTCACATTTTCCGCCACTGTCATCTTGTAGGACTGATACCGCTGGAAGACCGCAGAAACATTCCGGTACAGCGCTTTGGGAGATATTTCGCTTACATGTTTCCCATCAATCAGCAGTTCCCCCGAAGTGGGAAGATACAGCCCCGTCAGCAGACGTGTCAAAGTGGATTTCCCTGATCCGTTTACGCCCACAATGGCAATTGTCTCTCCCTTCCTCACTGTCAGGTTAATATTTTCCAATGCCGGCCTGTCGCTGCCCGGATAAGTAAAGGATACCTTTTTCAGCTCTATTATTTCTCTCTTCAAGGGCTCCTCAAGCTGCCCCTGACGCTCCGGCAGATTCAGGAAATCAAAAAAGTTCTGCGCCTTGCCGTAGCTCCTGCCGATGGCTCCGATCTGCACGTCGAACAATTCGTTGATACGGGAAAACAGCTGATCCAAAGAGGTAAATATCGCCGCAAAAACCCCCACGCCGACCTCTCCTTTTGACATAAAATAAAACAGCATGACAATTGTTCCCACATAGCCTGTCAGCGTCAGGCAACGCAGCCCTAATTCTATAAAAAGCACATGCTTTGAGGTCTGCCAATCCAATCTGGTGCATTCCCTCAGATTTTTCCTGTACATCTTTTTAAAGAAACCTTCCGATCTCCAAAGTCTGGTCTCTTTGACATATTCCCTGCTGCAGATACATTTCTCAAAATACTCATACCGCCTGCGGTAAGGAGCCGCCTGATGCTCCATCTTGGCATACATCCGCTTCCGCACCACCGTCCCTATGATATTGGGTACAAAAGATATGCAGAATATGATAAGCAATGCCGGTTTGACATTGAACAGATATACTGCCATGGATATGATATATACACTCTGGTTCAGCACCAATACGATCATACTGACTACAACGTCACCCACGGATTGAAGTCCCATATAGGCTTTGTTAATCTGATCCAAAAAGCGATTATCCTCATATACCAGCGGATCTATCCTTGCCGCTTTTTCATTCAGCTCCTTTCCCATAAACCCTTCCGCCGTCCTGAAAAATGCCACCATCACAAAATTTGACAGCTGCCGCAGCATATAGAGTAAAACAGGGAACATGGCTGTCACGGCGCCGTAAATAAGTACAACGGAAACCTGTTCATTCCCCTTTACCAGCCCCTCCACAGATTCAAAAAAGTACTGTTTTATAAAGGTATTTCCCGTAGTTGCCAATCCGATCCCCATCATCAACAAGGGGAAGATAAGGAGCAGCAGAGGCTTTCTTTTTGCTCCCATGGCAATCATATGAGCCGCCATAGCGAACAGTCCTGCCCCATTCCCTTGCTTTTGTTTCCCAACCTTGGCCTTACCCATCATGATACCCCCTTTGCTTCGGCTCCTCCGCCCTTCTCCAATGCATCCCCTGTTTTTGATCCGGTTCCGCCGCTGCCTCCCGTTGTCTCCTCTGTTTTCATTTCGGCTCCGCCGCTGCCTTCCGTTGTCTCCTCTGTTTTTATTCCGGCATCTCCGTCCTTTTCTTCGTTGTACCAGCTCTGTTGTGTCTCGTACATATTGGCATAGATGCCGTGAAGCGCCATCAGCTCCTCATGGCTTCCCTGTTCCTTGACACAACCGTCCTTCAACAGGAAAATATGGTCTGAAAGCTTGATGGATCCCAGCCTGTGGCTGATAAAAATGGTAGTGCGGTTCTTACTGATTTCGCCGAATTCCTCATACAGCCTGCTCTCACTGATGGGATCCAGAGCTGCGGTAGGCTCATCCAGCAAAAGCAGCGGCGCGTCGTTCATCAATGCCCTTGCCATTGCCACCCTCTGCCATTGTCCGCCGGACAGATCCACGCTGTCCTCATCCAGTTTTCCGAGACGGGTCTCATAGCCGTGCTTCAAACCGGAAATGGATTCATGGATATCCATCTGTTTTGCCGCACCCTCCATGCGGGCTATACGCTTTTCCTTCCGTTGACTATCCTCGTGTTCCTCAAAGTCCATACCGCCCATGCCCAGACAGATATTTTCCTCTACGCACAGATAATATCTGGCAAAATCCTGAAAAACACAGGAAAAGATCCGAAACCATTCCTCTCTGGAAAAGGTACGCATTTCCATGCCATTATATAAGATTTCACCCTCGTACTCCCTATAGAGCCCTGTAAGAAGCTTGATCAAAGTAGTTTTTCCCGCTCCGTTCTCCCCTACCACGGCATAGTGTCTGCCATTTTCCAGTTTCATGGAAAAATCCTTCAATATATCCGCATCCGCACCGGGATACCGGAAGGTAACATGGCAAAATTCCAACTCTTCCAACCGGGGAACTTCTCCCTGTGCCGTTCTTTCCCGTTCTTTCCCCTCCTTACTATCCTGTCCGTCCTCTCTTGCCGTCTGGCCGGTCTCTCGGCTCTGCTTCCTCTCTGCAGCCGACAAGCCCGCTCCTTGCGGTGATTTCCTCTCCGCAGCCGACAAACCCGCTTCTTGCGGTAATTTCCTCTCCGCAGCCGTCAGGCCCGCTTCTTGCGGTGATTTCCTCTCCGCAGCCGACAGGCCCGCTTCTTGCGGTGATTTCCTCTCCGCAGCCGTCAGGCCCGCTTCTTGCGGTGATTTCCTCTCCGCAGCCGACAGGCCCGCTTCTTGCGGTGATTTCCTCTCCGCAACTGGATCTTTTGCCTGCTTGGCCCCTGTCGGTTCCTCCCGCTCCGGCAGCGCCGCAAAGGCAGTGAAATCCTTCATATACTCTTGTGCCACAGCCACCTGATTGACAGCCCTTGACATGTTATAGCCCATAATATCTATCAGGTCATACATGGAAGTAGCCAATGAAATAAAGATACCTGCCGTCAGCTTTCCGGATGCGGTCAAGGGTATCATAATCAGCACCACAATCATGGACAGCAAGCCGTTGATTACAATTCCCCTCAAAGAATTCCCCATAAACAGCAGTTCCGACTTCAAATCCTGCCTTACCGCTTTCTCATACTGCTCATGCCACTGCCCGTTCACCTGCCCGGTATAGCCAAACAAACTCCGCTCTTCCGTGGTCTCCCTTCCGGTCAATACGGTAAACAAATATTTATGCCGCCTCTCATATACCGCCGCTTCCTCAAAGGCACGGTACACCTTTTTCCCGCTCTTTAAGGAGAAGAGAAACAGGGGCACCGTCAACGCCAATACCACCAGTGACAGCCACCATACATATCCTGCCATAATCAGCAGGACACCCGCGATCCGGGGAACATTAATGGCGAAAAGGTTTAGGAACCATTGCAGATTCCATTGCAGATTTCTCTCCAGCTTTCCGGTAAGGCGGTTGGACAATTCCTCTATCTTGGGATCCTCCAAGAGATAGTATTCCATCCTGTCCCGCTTTCCGGTAATTTCTGCGGAAATCTGCTCATTGCCGTGTATGGTTACATAGTTGGTGAAAATATTTCCGATATGAAAAGACACTCGCTTCCAGCTGACAATCAGAAGCATTAAGAAAAACCAGATCACTGTACCTCTGTCAAATCTTCTGTTGACCACCGCCTCAATGGCGCCGTCCAGAAATTCCGCCACCACAACCACCTGAAATACATTCGCTAAAGCCGTAATCAGCTTCTGGGCTGTGACAGCCACAGTACTCACAGGAGCGCAGTGAAAAGGCATGAGCCACATGTCAAGCCAATGATACTTTCGTTTCTTTAGTACAAACATTATTCTCCCCCTTCTCTCTCCACCTTAGTACATGTTAAAAATGCTTTCCCCGGAATGTGCGTCACACTTTGGGGTACAAATCTCTGAAGCAAAAGAAAGCAACTATTTGTTTAGTTTTACCGTTTTTGTAAACCATTTGTGTGTCTAAATTATAATCCATTCAATATTTCTACCAGATAATGCTCGTCACTTTTATGTGCATGATTTCGCTGCTTATACTCTTGGAGAGCTCTCACCAGTTTGTTTATATCCTTTCCGTAATAGTCCTCATAAAAGCCGGTCTCCCCTTTGTACCTCCGCTTATTGATAGTAATATTCTCTTTTGCATAGGCTTTCGGATGTTTTTGCGATTTTCCTTTTTCATATTCCTTATATTTTTTCTCTGACAAAATCAAAAGTATTTCCAACTCCGGAAGTGTACAGAACTTCGTCACTTTTTTTATCTTCGTTCTAAATTCTGCAGGAATATCCAGCTTATCCGTCTGCTTATCCCCCACTCTCCAAATTTCCACATCTCCCCCGTAAATCCGTAACTGTCCCATAACCATAGGAGACTTTCTAATTTGTCGGGCATGATAAATAATACGTCCAAGCAGATCATCCGCGGATACTTTCAGCTTCCCGTTTTCCAGCAGCATATCCATTATCTTTTTTTCATTGGAGCCTTCACACATAATAAGATATTTCATTGCATCAATTCCTTTTTCAGTTCCATCAACGCTTCATAATTAACCGCCGTGTCAAATGCATTTTGATAAAATTTCTTACTCTTTAATAATTCCGTCCTGATACCGTATTTCTCATACATATTGCTTATTTCCACTTTTCCGTTGGAATGGGTTACCCAAATATTGTCACTCCTGTTAAACAAATCCAGCAATTCACAATAATGCGTCGAAAAATATAAAGTGGCATTATGCCGGTTTACTTCTTTATCTTTATAGAGCAGAATCAAATTTTCAACCAATGTCTTATGAAAATGATTTTCTATTTCATCTACAATCAAGTCAAATCCTGCTTTTAAAGAAAAAGCAGCCGCAATATATAAAAGAATCCCCTTTGTGGTTCCACTGGATAAAAAGTTAAATAATTCACTATTTGAAAATGATTTTTCTACTCCTTGATAGGTCAAAATATAATTTTTATCATCCACCTGCTTTAATCCGGTAACATTTTCATCAAATATTTTAAGGATATCCGTCAAGATGTTCGGGGATATATCTCCCAGTTTCATAAATTTGAAGGTTGCCGGATATCCCTCTGCACCGTCCGCAGTCAGATCGTAAAACAACTCCCCTATCCTCGATTTCTTCAGCACAAAAAATACAATGGAAAAATCCTCAGGCACTTCTCCGTCAATATGACATTTTTCAAGCCATTCTTCCTCCATAATCTGCTTTAATTTTGTTTTATAATATTTTTTCCGAAATAACTTTTGTTCTAAGAATACCGCCCTGTCTTCCAGTGTATCCGAATTGTCTAACTGAGTGACATATTTATAAATGAAACCCTCTTCATAAAAAAGGACTTCTAAATGTATGCCATGGTAATCACTCTTTTTCCCTGAAAGCCTGAACGTGCTCAGAATATCATAACACCAATCCAGCAATTCCAACGCAGAAGTCTTACCGGATGCATTTTTCCCCACAATTCCTACAGTGCCATACGCATATAACCCCTCATCTATTTCCAGCAGCTCATACTCCTTATCTTCACTTGTCTTCTTCGATTTAGCAATAAAATCCATACAAAACCCATCACAGCAATTTTTGAATCCTGTGGCCTTTACTCCTAATAATTTCATGCATTACCTCCTATTTCCAATCGCCGCATGCGGCAGTTTTGCAATTTATATCTATAATCCTGTGACCTCTCTGGGGCGCAGAATGCCTTGTCATCTATATAAATGCCGTTCTTTCTATTACTATTTCTTTAGAGTTTATAATATCACGTTCTCAATTCATTTTAAACATTTTTTTTGTTTTACGATACATAAAGGTTTTTAGAAGTAAATCAGGCGGCCTTTCGCAAAGTATCAATAACAAGGTGTTTATTCCCCTACATTTATAGTATGGCACATTATATTCATAAGCAGCAAAGAACAGAAAACTTTTTGAAGTTCCCTGTTCTTTTCTTAGAAAATCATAATGGTTATTCACTTTTTGTTCTTTTACCCCTTATCAGTTACAAATGTAAGCCAATCCCTTGGAGAGTACCTGCATTGCTCCACTACCAGAAATGCACATTATCGGCGCATTCCTTCCCTTGAATCATCTGCTTTGCTTGTAGGTTCATCTGCCTTCCAAGATATTATTTAGCAATTAATGAGTTTGCTATTTTTCATATGCAATCTTACCGGTCTTGTCATATGCTCTCTTATCTACAATCTTCCTTCTATAGTCTCTATGTATCTGATCCTCTTTCGATCCTGCCAACAGAAAATACATATCCATGGTTTCATCCGATATCTTCCAAAACTCCTGCATAATTTTTGATACATGGATATATCCCTCTTCACCATTTTGGAATAGTCCGCATTTAGAATTTGTCTTCCATCATTGTATACAATTGTGTACCCATATAGGGTACACATATATTCACAACATAATTATCCGCATTCAGCTTTTTGAATTTCAGCCACATTTCCTGATAATCCTTATCTTCAAAGCCGGGACATCCTAATAATATATATGCGGTTCGTGAAATCCCGGCTTTCTTCGTCATTTGGAAGGCTTTTTCAATCTGTTGGATTGTAATGCCCTTATTCATCTTCTTCAGCATTTCTTCATTCATCATCTCAACGCCAAATTTGATATGACGACACCCTGATCTTTTTAATTGCTGTAAACGATATTCTGCTCTCCACGAGAAATCAGGGTACTTCTGTTTTATCTCTATTAAAAGTTCAATCATTTTTTCAGTCCTTTGCATATTTTCCTGCATAAAAACAAGATCTGAAATATAAAAATCATATATTCCGAATTTTTGAATACGATATAATATTTCCTCCGCAAAGCGTTGAGGCGACATCATAGAAAGCCTCCCACATCGCACAACAACAAAGAACAGAAAACTTTTTAGAAGCTTCCTGTTCTTTCTTTGTTTAGAAAAAGATAATAGTTATATATTTTTTCGCGTCTTTTTTATAAGAAAACCTAGCAAAAAGAGAGCAATACCATCATTCATACTTTCTTAAGGTCTCCTGCATTATACGGAACCTTACAACTCTCAGAAATCAAAGCCCCCACGGGAATAAACCGATAATTGCTACAGCATCTTCAACAGTTTCTCTTTCAATTCCATAAATTCATCTTCCGTTAGCAGATCTGCATCCCGCATTATTTTCAACTTATCAACCTTTAACTTAAAAATTTTCATCTGATCCTCCTGCGACCTGAATAGTTTCGCTTTCTCTGCCATAAATTCAGTTTCCGTTAGCAGGTCTGCATCTCGTACCATCTTCAGCTTATCAACCATTAATTTAAAGGCTTTCATTTAGTTCTCTTCATTGTCCTTCGCCGTATTATCTGATGTAATCCGCAGAACTTCACCGCTTTCGATCTGTTTGGAAGCTTGATGAACCGCTGCCTTTTTTCTAATTCCAGAACAATATTGTACTTCTTTTCCGGTAAATGGGTCTGCAAAAAGTTATAGATATCCGCCGGAAGCTCTATGTCTAAATATTGTTTCTGGGTTTCGGAATAGAAATTTAATATTACACTTCTCGAATCTACTTCTTTCACATCCGAATTGATATCAAATTGAGTGCCTCCGCTTTTTATTTCCGCCGGTTTATAGGTAAGCAGCGCTCCCGCTGCCATTCCCAGCATCCCAAAGAGTAAACCGCCTCCGGCGGCAGCAAGCTTCGAAATATTCCCCCCTGTGATACTCCCCCCATAATTTGAGCAGGAACCTCGGATATCCGTCACATAGTGAATCTCTCCTGCTTTTTCATAATAATGTATATCTTCAAATGAAATGACCCCATTGCTTTCCTCTTGTGTATATCCGCCGGAACCTGCGCAGATGCCCGCCATCAGCTGGCAGCGTTTTACCACTCTGCTTTCTGCCGGAATCATAAATGATTTTATGAAACCATTGGCGGCACAGACAATTATACAGATAAAATTCCCAATACACCTTTTTAATCATTTCACCACGTCATATTCTCACCGAGGCCTCGGATAAACAGCCTGCTGCGTCTCCTTCTTTAGAGATAAAACTCTCACAAATGCAGCATATGCCTTTCAAAAAACTCTCTAAAATACATACCAATCATCCTCCTTCCGACATCAGGATGGAAACCTTGCTTTGAATCACATCGGCAGCTTCCTCCGCCGTTTTATCTCCGGCGAAAAAGTATTCTGTCTCCTCATAGATAATCCGCAAAATATCACGATATTCTCCGGAACCCTTCCAGACGGCATTATCAACCATTTCACGCATTTTGCTTACCTGTTCTTCGGTGGGTGGTACCAGTCCTATATGGGGCTTCTCTCCCAGATAATCGTTGGCGTACACTCCCTCGCCGTCTTCCGGATAAAGCTGTTTTTCAAATTTTTCCGTCAATACGGAAAAACTTGCGGAGGGATCCGTCTCGTCAACACCGTTGAGTAAAGTATATTCTATAAAGGCCCAAGCCCCTTCTTTTTGTTCGGATGCACTGTTAATCCCCAGCATATTGTTGCTGGCCATCAAATATCTGGGTTCGCCGGTCTGTGTAGGATATCCGGCAATATCCGCAAATTTCCCAAAGGCGTTATCCATATTGACGTAATTTTCCATATTATACAGAAAACCACAGTACACCATGAACTCCCCATTCTGCATCCTATCCGGTAAATTCAGCTCGTTCGTGAGGTATTCCTGCCGTTCTTCCCCCAGACTGCCTGACGCAGGCACCTTTAAAGCCGCTGTCCCTTCCAGCAGCCGGATAAAGGCTTCGCTGTCAAAACTGCATGTCCGGCTCTCCCAATCCACAAAGGAATCCATATCACTTAAGAGAATCCTGCCAAGCACCGTGTCAAAAGACATCATCTCGGAAAAATTCAGCAGATACGTATCCTGTTGCGAATCCGTCAATCCCAAAAAATCTTCCGTGGTTATTCCTCCGTTTACGCTATGACCTTTCTCCATCACCATGACCTGAAGCAAAAAACTATCATACAAACAACGAATGGATCCGTTTACGGTACAACTCTCCCGCACCGCCGGAAGTAAATCCTCCTCATGAATCTGCTCACTGGAAGCCAAATAATCTGTCATATCCTCCAGAACGCCCAAAGCCGCCAGCTCCTCTACGGTCAGTCCGTCCAGACAAAGTATATCCGCCGCTTCCCCTTGCAGAAGCGCCATCTGCAGCTCCTCTTTTGACTGATATTCCTGCTTTGTCAAAGTGTAACGGTTCTGTTCCCTGTTAAATGATATAACGGTATCCTCGGGGTACTCATATCCCCTAAGACTCCCTATGGTAATTTCCTGACGCTCCGTAAGTTCCGACATATCTCTGGCAGCCACTTTCACCTGTTCACTTACCCCTAAAAACATATCATACGTCAAAAGCAAGATGCTCCCATCGCGGCAGCCTGCCGCCAGACACAGGAAATCCCTCGGTATATTTACGTATGCATCACCCCATCCAAACAATTCTTCCGATTCTTCGGAGGAGGCATCCCAACACCACAACGACTTTTCCCCCGCCAGATAGATACCTTTTTCATAACCGCTGAAAAGTTCACACCAATTTTGATTAGAAGATGCCTCTTCGACATCCGGCATAGAAATCAAAATATCCGGCGCCAAACGGCCGTTTTCCGTATCCACCTTCTGCACGGAAAGTCTTCCTCCCGTAAAATGATACACAAAGACTCCCTCTTCCCCCGCATTCACCAGACCAAAATCAACGGAAGACATATTTTCCTGATACCACTCCGCTTTCATGGATTGCGTCAACCTTCCGTCTTGATCCCAAATGAGGAGCGTACCCTTGCCTGTCAACATACACACTTCACCTTTGTATGAGATTATGACATCATCCGCCAGCTCCTCCGCCCAAGTCTGTCCTCCCTCTTCCGTTCGATAGACTTCTCCCTGTTCCGGATCCAGCTTCTGCTGAAAGCAGGTGCCGCCGTCCACGATAAACAGATACAGATTACCATCTCCGTCAGCCGTATGGCCGTACAAGGTCTGCCCTTCGTCAAGTGAAAGCATTTTTTGAGGTTTTCCCGATTCTTCCATACAATAAATCGTATGTATCGTCTTCTCGGTATCAGGGTTCTTTTGCATCGTACTGTAATACAGTCTGCCTTCTACATATTGCATGCCCAGCGCACTGCTAAGATCAAGGTTCTGCTCCGAAAAAGCCGCAGCCATGACAGTGTCGTTTTCGGTGGTTCCCCCTATACCTGTTACATTTTCGCCGTTTGTGCCTTCATTGCTCCCCCCCCTGCCCCCGCAGGCAGTGAGCACTACCGCCGCCAGAACAGCAGCCACAATCTGCAGAATTCTTTTCATAGCAATACCTCCCGGACTCTTTATACCTTATTAAGTGAAAAGAAATTTTACTGTAAAGACAATTTTAAGAACAGCCTTCTCAAAAATCTTTCGCTATATCAGAAAACCAGCCATAGAGCAGAGTATTTCAATATTCGCGATCTATGGCTGGCATTTCATATCCTGGCTACTCATTTTCGTTCATTCAAGTATCGGCATAGGCAAAAAATCGAATTCATCTGATTGAAAATATTCTGTTCCGCTGATCAATCAAAACCGTAACACTGATCCCGGGTAAATCCTTCCCAACCACCATTATAAATAACATAATGACAATAGCTGCACTCGCTATATCTCCTGCGCATACCTGCCTCTACTTTGTCCGAACCATACTTATGATGTGTACAATCTTTTTCCCCTATAGTATGCACATCTTTTTCTTCCACATAATCGTTCATGAGTCCTACCCCACAAGTGTCGCAGGTATAACCGCCGGCATTTACAGGAACAGCCGAAAATGTTAATACACATAAACCTGCCATCACTGCCAAAATCATTTTACCTTTTTTCATTTGTAAATTCCTCCTTAAATAAACATAATTAATTCAGCGGGTTCTAACATCTATAACAATGTAAAAACCTGTTTGTGCGAAATCTCTTCTTTCGAAATACATTTGATGCTAAATAGCAATTCTTATTTGTATAAAATTTCGCCTTTAAAAATATATTTGCGGATACTAACTATAACTCAAAACTGCAATGGACTCCCCTCCCGTCTTTATCATATTGCGATAAGTTATTAATTATATATAGGACAACTTTATCGTCTGCCTTTATACCTATTCTCCCACGGTGCTATTCTTTATATTAAAAAAGCCGTAAGAGTCTTCGCGATGCCTAAACCATTAATATAACCGCATTTATAAATAGCAGTAAAATAACCAGCCACTATGCTTCCGTGTCAGGGCATATCAGCATTCCAATCGCCAAAACCGTAATCTCTGCAACACCTCCTATTTTCTTACACCGAAAGTATCTCACATCCTCTATGGAATTTACCTTTGAATTACAGGACGCATATCTTATTGCCCTATAGATGGAATACAATTTGATTCTTGTGTGTACTAACCGCTTATCTACCTAGACAAAGTATATTTTCAGCCTGCAATTCCGAAGAACAACGCCTGAAAATTCTATCTCTACCATTTACCCAAAATGAATAAAACACCATAGTATCAGCCGCTTAATTATACGATATTGAAAAACGCCTTTTTTGTGTTATAATATATGCAACATAATAATATCACATTTTAAAATCTATGTCAATTTTTTGCATGAAATAACATAAACGTATCGTAAGGAGAATTCCGAATGAATATTCTTGCCGCAGCAAATTTCTAACAGTACCTTGCCTCTCTCCGTCCCTCTAAGCCGCCTGCTGGAGCGGGGATACAGCGCGAAAAAGGGGCATGAGGGTATCGGACTTTCCACCATAACAAAACTGTCGGATTCCATTCCCTATGCCAACTTATATACAAAATACGAGACTACCGTCTTCTGTCAATCTTTAGAGATACAGAAAGAAAAATACGGCCGATATAGCAAGGACATAAAAAAACAAAAATACCGGCTCCACACAGTAAAATTGATTCTTCATCTGATATACGATGAGCCAAAAAGGATGTAAAGGGAAACAAACATGACCGAAATATACTTACGTGACAACGAACCGTCATGGAGTGAATTATTGGAACAGGCCCTTTCAGACTATATGGTCAGCAGCGACTGGGCGTTAGCCATCGTATGCAAATCCGTCCTGCCGGACGACCTTCTGACTCACCTGTCACAAAGCAAAACTCTGGGGGGAATTTATTTTCTGGACATTGAATTAAAATCGTATCCGGCTTTATACAGGCAGCTCTTACCATTTTATTATAAAAGATGACATATACTTTGTGGAATCCCAGAAGAACCAGCATAAGCTTCTGGTACATATGCGGTCAGAGGTGTTCACCATAGCCGTAGCCTTAAAAGAAATCGAAAAACAACTGGGGAATGATTTCATCCTTTGCAGGCGAGGCTGTCTGATAAACCCTCTTCACATCGTCTCCGCGGTTCCGGCTTCCCGGGAAATTATTTTTGACAACAAGGAGAGATGCCGCTGCCCCGCCAAATGAAGGGCGCATAGCGGGCTATGTAACCTGAATTTGGCGCAAATATCACGCAAAGTGGGGCATACAGATGTCAGGAATGAATTTTCAAACACGCTCTAAGCTCGCAAGAACCTCGCTAAGTGATTTCACACTCTGCGGAACAGAGCTTCTTACAGACTTGCACCGACTCATAACTTGTTTGTGCCGGCTGCATCGGCATGTCTGGAAGTATAGGCATTGGACTTCGGACATTGAAACTTGCACCGGAACGCTTTATTGCCGTGTTCTATTCCGGTCTGGGAGCGTCTCTGCTTCTGGCAGGAATTCTGTTCGGGCGCAACTATGGCAAGGCGGTTTTTCCAAATAGTGCGAGATAAATTTTATTTAAAAGGAGAATAAATTATGCAGGCAATCGTGGAAACCCTCTTTGATACAGCCTATCTGGTCTCAGTCATAACCATCGGCACTTTGATGATACGGGAAAGTAAGAATAACACGCAATTCCGCCTGTTTGGCTGTATGGCCGTGGTTCTGGGAGCCAGTGATGCTTTTCATTTAATCCCCCGCGCCACAGCCCTCTGCACCACGGGATTGGATAACTACACCACAGCTCTGGGGATGGGGAAATGGATCACCTCTGTTACAATGACCGTCTTTTATGTACTGCTTTACTATGTCTGGCGGCAGCGGTATCATATTGGCGGGCATAAGGCTCTGACTGCTGCCGTATACGGTCTGGCCGGACTGAGAATCGTTTTATGCATGATGCCGCAAAATCAATGGCTCAGCTCGGAGGCACCTCTTGTCTGGGGTATTTATCGCAATATTCCCTTTGCTCTGCTGGGATTGCTGATAATTATATTGTTTTACCGGAAAACCAAGGAAACAAAGGATCTCGCTTTCCGATGGATGTGGCTGACAATCGTACTGAGTTTCGGCTTTTATATTCCGGTAGTGCTGTGGGCGGACTCTGTTCCGTTGATTGGCATGTTGATGATTCCCAAAACCTGCGCCTACGTTTGGACAGTCCTAATCGGATATCGTGCCATGATTCATGAAGCCCGTCTGTACAACCAGAAAAAAGCGTAAATAACTGCCGCACATAATGCCCTTTCACGACATACGGCAAGCCTTAACAGGGAGCGGTTATTCGCTCCCCAAAAAGGATTGAAACAGCCCTTCGCATATCGCAGCTTCCGTCAGTTTCCCTTCCGTCATTTCCTCCTGCAGAAAATAGACCCAATTCTGGTACACTCTGACCTCTGTCATATCCTTAATGTACTCCCAGCGTATTGCCTCAAACTGCTCTTCCGTAATTTCTTCCTGCGACAACTCTTTTCCGTCCGCACTTTCCGCCAATTTATAATAATGATTTTCGTCCTGCTGCCCGTTGCCTTTCTGGAAAAACTGCGTGCGCCGCCGAATGGAATCCTGATACACCACACCGTCTTTCAGATAATAAAATCCCGTTTCGTCATAAAATCCGTATATTCCTTCCCTTGCATAATCATTTCCCTCAAAATATACAATACCGTTTCTGTCCCGATATGCCTGAATACCGGCCTGCCCGCCAATGTCAAAATCCGCGTTCCATTCTCTTTCTTTTCCGTTACACAACCGTACCAGAGGAAGTTCTGTCACTTTACCCTGATCTGTCAAACCGTAGAAATAATTATCGGAGTACCGGCCCGTCCCTTGCATAACGCTTACCAGCAATTCCGAATTGCCGTCACCGTCCATATCGTACAGCAGATAACTGCCGGAAACAGAACCCGCTTCCCCGCCCATGAGCCAGATATCCGCTTGTGCCGCATATGCCGCTGCCTGAATGTAAGCCGAACGCAGCCCGCTCAAGGATTCTTCCGTCATAGGATGGTAGGTTACATGTATCCTGCCCCATTCGGTCATCATCATTTCCTCTTTCCACGCCTCATATTCCGCCCGGTCATAAATCATTTCCGTCTCGGAACCGTCAGACACACTGCCGTCGGCTCCCTCATTTTTTACGGTAATACGATACACCAGTTTGTCACCATCCGCATCCAGATCATAAGGGAAATCCTTCTCATAGATTTGCCCGTCCCATGCATCCACCACATATAATAATTGGTAACGGTTCTCTTCCGGGTCATATCGGTATAAATCATAGGGCCATCCCCCTCTTTCATAGGGATCCCTTCCGTGATTATGGGACCATTGTACTTTTACCAGCCCTCCCGGATAATATTCCGTATTTACCCAATCTGCCAGTTCTTCCCACAGCGTGTCCGTCTCCTGATCATATTCGTAGACCACTTCACGCATACTTCCCGTAGTGCTCTCATTAAAATTAAAAACCAGTTCCTGCCTGCCGTCCCCGTCCACATCCAAAACGGCAAAGCAATTATTTTCAAAATTCCGGTAGTTTTCGTCACTGTAATATTCCCGTCCGTTGGGATCCCTTCCCTCTGCCATAATCTGTTCCAGCACTTCCAGATATTTGGCATAGGGCTGGGGCAGTTCAGCATATTCCGAAATACCCCATTGCACATTTGCTTCCTGACGCTCAGATGACAATGCACCTGATGACGCTTCCGATGGTGTTTCTGAAAATACTCCCGCCGATACTCCCGAAGACACCTCTGTGGACATGGACGGATCCCTGTTGGAATCACCTATAGGGCCGGACTGTCCGGACAGGCCGCAGGCCGTCAGCAATACACTGATACAGACCACCGGAATTACTGCCGCCTTTTTCTCCCATGCCTTCCCTGATTCCGGCATCCTCCCTTGCATTTTCCATAGAGAACTCCATACTTGCCCCGCTTTGCAGTTACTTTTACTATTTCTATCCATTGACCTTGTTCTCTCTTAATTGTATTATTTAAAATACTTATATAACACATCCACACATCATTTTTGCATCACGGCGACCATTCCGGCAGGAAATCCGAGTGAAAACCGGCTGAAAATCTGACTATTTTTACGCTCTTGGAATTGTGGTATAATGATTCTGCTGACACAGAATTCATGCCGGCTATACATTATTACAGAGTAAGAGATGGTGAAATTATTGTTTTCTTCAAAAAAGAGGATACCCCTTGCCGGTTATGATATAGTAAGCGGATGCCTTGCACAATATTTCAAGAAGGAATGGATTGGAGCTATTGATGAAGCACATCCGGAAGCGCTCGGCAGACATTTGGGTGAGGCAGTATGGAAATAACGTATCCGACGTCAAGAATTTACAGGGGGCCATTATTACTTTACAAAATCTCTGGCAGCTCTGCCGTCTCCGCTATTCGAAAGAATGTCTTAAAACGGCCCGGTGCACGGACGTAATAACGATTATCCGGGGGGCATTCTGCTGCCTTTGCTATCTTGTCATAGCAGACATCCGTCTGGTTGACTGGCCTGTCACTTTAATCAACAGGGAACTGCATACCCCCATTGCTACATGGACAATTCCCACCGTGATTACATTTGGTGCGGCGACATTACTGGGATACATAATCCTACGTTATGTCCCGCTCCGGAAGCAGCCCCCGCTCCTATCCGTTTTGGCCATGGCTGCCATGTATTGGGGAATGGTTTTATGCATTCTGTTTTGCATCCAACTGTCCAAATCCGAAATAATGTTGGCAGTCTATCCCTTCAACTTAAGCTTGATCTTCGGTAAGACGGTACGGCAGATTTGTGTACAGCATGAACGGGCGCGCCGATGGCCATGGATGGCTTTTCTGCTTATGTGGCCGCTTCTATGACACCTACGGATATCCCATCGCCAGACATATCCGCAGACGCTGGACGGCGGATTTGGTTTATTTCTTGATGAAACCTCTCGAATACTTTTTTGTGATTGTTTTATACCTTTTTGACGCCAATCCGGAAAACCGGATTGCGATACAGTATTTGGGAGGAAAATACCGGCATCCCTGTGCCCGGTGAGCCCTGCCCGGATACCGGCCGGCCGCTTCCATCGGGCCAAAAACTCCATGCAATGCGAATTATATTATTTCTGCCTGCGTTTAATGGGAAGCATCAGATCGATCTGTCCGTCAAATCCGTTCTCCGGCCAGCCCATATGAGCGGAATGAACCCAGTTCAAATGTTCTTCCAGACAGCCGCCCATAATCTCCAAACCAAGCTCGCTGTAATTGGCCTCGTAGTCAGGATTTTCGTCCACCCACCTGCTAAGGCTTTCCCAAAATTGGAATTCCGGAAACCGAATAGTCAAAACGGCGTACAATCCGCCCTCAAATTTCTTCTTCACCATCGGTTCCGGAAGTTCCATATCGTCCGGAATCGTAACCCAATCCTCGTATCCGTAGATATTTCCCTCCAGAATACCGGGATTCGGATGGTTGAAGCCGAATAGTCTGGCATCCGGCTTTATTTCATACAGCCTGCTCTCCTGCACAAATTTGCTTACCGTATCCCCCACCTTCTCCTCCGGTTTTTCGCCGATATACTGATAGGATGCCACGGTGCATGGCGGCAGGAGCAGGATTCTTACATTCAGAGATTTGTTCAGGGCTTCTTCGGCTTTGCTTAAATCATTCATACTTACATTCTCCTTTAGACTGGTTTTCGGAAAACAGAGCACACTGGCAATCTCGGTGAGTGTGGAATCTTCCAGCAGCTCAAAGCGTGTCTTGCGTCTGACGCTTTCGTCAAGGCGGCTGATAAACTGCTTTAAAATACTGCGAATCAGGCTAAGGGAAGCAATTTCTTCGTCAAGCTGCGCCAAATTTTCCTGCAGAAGAAGCAAGGATTCCTTCTGGGATTCATCCCCCAGTATAATCGCAATCTGTTTTAAAGGAATGCGCAGCTTTCTTAAAATAATAATCTGCTGCAGACAGCGCAATGTTTCCGGATCGTACATACGGTAAGCGTAGTCCTCCCGATAGGATGCCTTGATAAGGCCAAGCTTCTCATAATGCCGCAGCATACGGGGGGTAACATCGTACATTTTCGAGACTTGGCTGATAGTAAAATTTTCCATGGTACACTCTCCTTTCCAGAGCGTGTTCAAAATGTTTTCTCTGGAGCGCGCCAACCGCTTGCGCTGGAATTCATTACGCAAAATGAATTTTCATCCTGCAAGACATATTTCCTACGGCGCGTCAGTGCCAATCCGCTGAGGCAAACAGCGGCTTACAATAGCAATACAGACAATGCTGTCGGCCATGAATTGCAAGTGGTTGTTCACGGCTTTAATGATAAAGTATGACACTGTGTCAAAGTCAAGCAGAATGATTTATATTTTTAAAAGGATTGAGGTACTGTTTACTCCGTTCACTTCAGCACAACAAAATTTGCACCGTCTAGTGTACTGTATCATTCACATTTCGCCAAATGACTTGCCTAAATTTCCATCTGCCGCGTTGTCGTCGGTCAACGATGCCACCACATCGCTTCCCTTCTCCGCCTTGCAGACTGAAAATTTATTCTGCGTCATTTAGCTGAAAATGAATGATACAGTACACTAGGGGTATTAAATATGGATGAGAAGAAAACCGTACTCTGCGGAGCCAGCTCCTATGAGATGAAATATTATTTTAACGAACAGTTTAACAGACTTCCCGAATCAATCAAAGAGGAACTGCATATTCTCTGTGTACTATTCACCGAGGAGGTAGGCGGGGTTTTTACGATCGCTTTTGAGGAGGACGGCAATGTGGTTTTGGAGACCGATGCCGATGATGATGATATCTATTACGACGAGATCAGCAGCGGCTTGATGGTTTCCCAAGTCCGCAGGATGCGTCAGGAGCTTTTCGAATCTCTGAGGCTGTATTATAAAGTGTTTATTTTGAAAGAGGACATATCCGGTTGTTTATGAAAAACGGCAATATAATAAGCCGCTGCCGACAGCTTTCCGGAGATGGGCGGGACTCTTTATGACAGATTTGTGGTTCCGTGAAGGAAAACCGCTGTGGGAAACGCCATAAAAAGATTTATTACGTTTCTTATAGGATAGGAATAGAAGGAGTAGTGTGCTATGATTTTAGTCATTGACGTGGGAAATACCAATATGACTCTGGGGGTCTACGAAGGCAAGACATTAAAGGCTACTTTCCGCATGACCACGAAAACACCCAGAACGTCCGACGAATACGGTGTGATGATTACGCAGCTTCTGCAAAATAAGGGTATAGAAGCTATGGCGCTGGAAGGCTCCATCGTGGCAAGCGTAGTGCCGGATGTGATGCATTCCCTGATGGGGGGGCTTGTCCGCTATACAGGGACAAAACCCATGAGCGTGGGTCCCGGCATAAAGACGGGGATCCGCATTGTCACGGAAGACCCCAGAGCAATCGGGGCGGACAGAATCGTGGACGCGGTGGCGGCATATGAAAAATATGGAGGCCCCGTTCTTGTGTTGGACTTCGGAACGGCCACCACCTATGACCTTATTACGGAAAGAGGGGAATTTGCGGCAGGTATCACGGCTCCCGGTATCCGTATCAGCTCCGAGGCTCTCTGGACAAAAGCGGCAAAGCTGCCTAATTTTGAGATCAGGAAGCCCAAGTCCATTCTGGCGCAGGAGACTATCACAAGTATGCAGGCCGGACTGGTATACGGCCAAATTGGCCAGACGGAATACATTATTAAAAAGGTTATGGACGAGAGCGGAATCCCCAATATAAAGGTGGTTGCCACAGGAGGGCTGGGGAGGCTGATTTCAGACGAGACGAAGGCAATTGATATATATGACAGCTCCCTGACGCTGGACGGACTGCGGATCATATATGATAAAAACCGGCGTTAAAAGTGTGAAGGAAATCACTAAGCTCGGAAAGAACCCCGCTAAGTGATTTCACGCTCTGCGGAGCAAAGCTTCTCCCCAAACTGCCAAAGCAGTTAGAAGAATCGCTTGCGCGATTCTTCCGGACTTGCACCAGTTCATAAATTGTTTGTGCCAAGTGCAGGCATTCTTCTCACTTATCGTTTGTGCCGGCTGCGTCGGCATGTTTGGAAGTGTGAAAGGAATGAAGTTTCTCTAAGGTTGGAAAGAGGGGGTTTACACATCCTCTTGTATCCCGCCTAAGAGCGTGATTGAAAATTCATTCCTGCCATCTGCGCGCCCCACTTCGCGGTATATTCGCGCCAAATTCAGGTTACATAGCCCGCTATGCGCCCTTCATTCGGCTAATCATCTGTAAGATGGTCTCATCTCCCGCAAATTGTGACGCACATTTGTCAGAAAGAAATTTTCAAACACGCTCTAAGAGAAAATAAGTTATTCTTTTCATATTTTGGGGGATGTAGGTCTCAATTTGGATGGCATGGCGGGCATTACTCCACAAACTGAGACACTGCAGGCCCGAAACAGGGCGTGCAAACCGGGGGAATGGTTTCTGGATATGTTTTAGTGTATTGTTCACTAATTGACTACACCATATTTTTGCCCGGAATACTGATAAATGCAGCATTTATAAAGTATGGTTAAGTAAAAACGTTGTAGCAGTGAAGCTTTTATTGTTGCATGCTAAATGTTTATTGTATTTCCGATTTTAAGCAAAGGACATACAATTTCAAAAGTGAAATATTTATACCTAAAAGTGAAAATTTATTTGGTGTTTATCCATGGGGATAAACGAACGGGATATGGCTAATCCGGAAATATGTTTTGGGGGTCGAATGGATGAGAGGAATATTGCGAAAAATATTTTTAGCTGTAGCCGCAATAATTCTGTTTTATGTAATGGGAGGGTGGAAAATACCTGTTTTATGGCGCATAGAATCGCTGGAGCTGCCCAAAGGCTGGAAAACGGTATATCAAACAAAAATATGGATATCCGACGTATATTGGTTTCATATAAAAGGAGAAAAAGTGATAAAATGTGATATCGGGTATGAAGCGGCAAAGGAGTATATTGAGGAACACAATTCCGCAGAAGAGTTGAAAGATATCAGGATTGATCCATATGGGGGGACGTCCGATACTGCTATTTACGACTCCCAATTTGATGAAGCATTTTGGCAGCAGCCCGACAGGGACGATTATATTACAATAAGTTATTTAAAAAAATGGCGGCCGTGACGGATTAAAACAGTGTAGAGAGCCGCATGGAGATCAAGAATGAGCAGATTAAAAATCGGAAACGTGACTTTAGACAACAATGTGATTCTGGCGCCTATGGCCGGTGTGACGGATATGCCTTTCCGGCTTCTCTGCAGAGAACAGGGTGCCGGACTGGTGTGTATGGAAATGGTCAGCGCCAAGGCAATCTATTACGGGAATAAAAATACGGAGGAGCTTCTGACGATTCATTCCAAAGAAGCGCCTGCCTCGTTGCAGCTGTTTGGATCGGATCCGGAGATTATAGCGGAAATGGCAAAGCAGATTGAAGACAGACCCTTTGCAATTTTGGACTTTAATATGGGGTGCCCTGTCCCTAAGGTAGTTAATAATAAAGAGGGTTCGGCGCTGATGAGGAACCCTGTGCTGGTCAGAGAAATCCTTTCGGCATTGGTAAAAGCAGTGAAGAAACCGGTCACGGTAAAGATACGAAAGGGATTTGACAATGAGCATTGTAATGCGGTGGAAATTGCTAAAATTGCAGAAGACTGCGGTGTGGCGGCTGTGGCGGTTCACGGCAGAACCAGAGAACAATATTACAGCGGCCATGCGGATTGGGAAGTCATTGCACAAGTCAAGGATGCCATAAAGATTCCTGTTATCGGCAATGGTGATATTGACAGCCCACTTTTGGCTCTAAGCATGATGAGAAAGACTAATTGTGACGGAGTAATGATCGGGCGTGCAGCGCAGGGAAATCCATGGATTTTCCGAGATACGGTGAGCTTTTTGGAGGACGGAACGATTCCGGATCCTCCTGCCGCCGAGGAAAAGCGGGAGATGATTCTCCGCCATGCGGAACTGCTGCGGGAGTTTAAGGGAGAATATACCGCAGTGAGGGAGATGCGCAAACATTTGTCATGGTATACCGTGGGAATGCCTCATTCCGCGAAATTCAGGCAAATTATTAATTCTTTGGAAAATATGGGACAACTGCTTGGCGCAGTGGATACTATTTTTAATGGAGAGGGAATAAAATAGGGATATGGATACGATTTTATTTATTTATAAGAAGAAGGATGTAAAATTCCCCTTTGTGGAGGCAATCAGCCAAAATACTTATATGCTGGTGAAAATCGGAATGGATGTGGAGCCTTACCGTTTCTGCATACAGTGTATGCCCCATAAAAAACCCAAGCCGGAAATCACGGCGGAAAACGGCAGGACGCTGGAAGGATGGGATTGGATTAATCCGAAATATCGCAAGGAGAGACGGGAAATCAGAACCCAGCAAAAAGAGTGGAAAGAGTATGAAACTCTGATGGACACGCTGATGGACAGGTGTAAAATTCATACGGAGGAGCTGATTGCCCGTATGATGAAAGAGACGGTGCCCTATGTGGACGAATATTCCGGCTGCTACTGTGTTTTTGAAAAGTCGGTTCGGGATGTCCTGTTTGGGGACAATCCGGTAGGGCGTGTGTGGCAAGGGATGTGGAGAGCCAAGGAGTTCACTTTTTACACGGAACAGCCATGGGTTCAATTAATCATGCCTTCTGCGGAAAACTATCATTTTATTGTGCTGGGAGAGTCGCCCTGTGTTCCGAATCTGCTGACGCAGAGCGCGGACAGAATGAAAAGTCTGAGATGGATTATTGACGAAGACTTTGCGCAGGCTCATGACGAAGAATTGGAAGATTTTGCGGAAAATTTTTATCAGGAACAAGGACTGGCTGTTTCCATAGAAAGAGTACAGGGGAAGAGCGGATTTAGAAAATTGCAGCTTACCTGCAAAGAACCCTCCAATATTTTGGATTTCACCGGTGAAGATAAGATTTCCATCGGTGAGGTGGCAAAGGGCAGCATATGGCTGGATATGAAGTCTTCGGAGGAAAAATGCCGCAGGTTTTCCCAGAATGGTACGGCTATACAATATTTTTCCCTAAGGGAAAAGTGGCGGCAGGCGCAAAAAAAGAGCTACCGCCTTGACACTCTTGACAAAAATGAGTATAATACGTAAGTCAAAATAGGCTTAATATCAGGAAATATAAATAAACAGGAAGGGTGTGCAAAATGCAGGAGAAGAAGAATATCTTAACTTATGAGGGCCTTAGAAAATATGAAGACGAGCTGCATGAATTAAAAGTTGTACGGCGTCAGGAGGTTGCCCAGAAGATCAAAGAGGCGAGAGAACAGGGGGATCTGTCGGAGAATGCAGAGTATGACGCGGCAAAAGACGAGCAGCGGGACATTGAGTCAAGAATCGAGGAACTGGAAAAAATATTGAAGAATGCCGAGGTTGTTGTGGAAGACGAAGTGGATCTGGATAAGGTCAATATCGGCTGCAGTGTGAAAATACTTGATATCCAATATAGTGAGGAATTTGAGTATAAGATTGTGGGTTCCACGGAAGCAGACAGCTTAAAGGGTAAGATATCCAATGAAAGTCCTGTGGGTAAAGCGCTAATCGGCGGTAAGATCGGTGATACCGTAGAGGTGGAGACTTCGGCAGGCGTCTTTGCGTATAAAATTTTGGAAATCCAGAGAAGCAATTAAGATTCTGTCTAGTACTCCATCCGGCCAGAAATCGAACCTTGGAACAGCCTGTTTCGCGCCATTGCGTTGTTAAGATTTCTAGACGATGCTACCGCATTGCCGTCGAAATTTTGCCTAGCACTAGCACGAACCATACAGCCCCAAAATCCAATTCCTGACTGGATGGAGCACTAGTACATCATGCATTAAATATCTAGCCATATTTTGGGCGAAAAGTTCTGTAAAATCAATGATTTTAGGTATATATGACAGGATATTTATTAATTATTCAATGTACTAGTGTAATGTACCGTATTATATTTAGCCAAACACATTCTTTGTTTATCTGTTAGTTTTTGTGTATTGTAGATATTATGGTTAATCTAAATATGAACAAGACAGTACACTAGTACAACGCCGCATTAAGCTTGAAGTAATCAGTGTTTGATGTTTGCGTCAGCGCAAGGCGGTGGATGGAGGCGATGCGGCGGCATCGTTGACTGACACCAACGCGGCGATGGCATGAACAGCGAGTGCTGATTACTCGGGAATTAATGCAATGATGTATTAGTTTGCGGTGTTCTGTAATGTCTTTCCGGCATGACAGTGCTGCCAGAAGAGCAGTTTACGGCCGGTGGCCGGTGCCGCTTTGGCAGGAATAGAATGTATTGGGGACGGGTCTTGAT